>OGHO01000340.1_pt1 | contig 66454 bp, 49 predicted proteins | sample 1571421 | NCBI WGS metagenome assembly OGHO01 (sample SAMEA2581937, study PRJEB24529) | metagenome | biome: Human gut stool | place: China | collected 2011
GAGAAAAACCAACGGAAATTTGAGAATTTTTCTACATTAATTTCAAAAAAATCCAGCCGGTAAGAAAGATTCCTGATTGGGACAGTCTATGAAGCGATTCAAACCTCATTTAAACGTCCTTCCGGAACTCCAACGTTACGGTAATATCTCTTTAAGAAATTGATGACGCTTGTATTCTTTTCAGGTCTTCAATCGGAAATCCGCTAACTTGAGAAATTTTTTCTAAGGAAAGATCTCCGAGAGTAGGAGTTCTTTGATCATTACCCTCTTTCCCGCTTCTTGGCCTCTAGCAAAAATTCGGTCCTCGATTCCACCAAGGGGCTCTTGACTTTCCCCAGTATCGTTATAGCGTTGAGGTCTTTCCGCAGAGGCTTGGCAAGTCATATTTATGAACTCCTTGTTTAAAGAACTCCCTTTTTAAAGCTCATTTTTTCATTAATCTTAGGTTCTTTGGATTGGAAAGGGGCATTTGGATATGTTGTTTGTAAAGCTGAAGCTCCCCTAGTGCACAAACTCTTTTTTCCGAAAGATTTTCAAAATTTCCAAATTTTTCTCTAAATAATCCAAAATCTTCTCTCCATACGACTAACGCTAAGTCTTCTCGCGGGTAATTCCGCGTCATATTTAGGTATACATTCTTTGATCGAGGAACTACCTCCTTAATTACTCCGCAGACCATTACTCTTTTACCAACATAAAAGGGAGCTTTGGCTGAGTCTATTCTTTCTGCCGTTTCAGCATGAACTGCCCCAATAACAAAACAACTGAGGCAGACTACCAATCCGATTAAGTTATTTATTTTTTCCATTGTTCCTTACTCCTTAGTTTTATTAGGAATTTGTTTTTATTTAATTCTTCCACTGTGCCTTCGATACATGCTTCTTTCCCGATATTTTGTGTGATGTCAGAGAATTTAAAAGCATCCTCATCGAAAATTACCGCGGCAACCTTATTTTCTGGATATGTATGGTCAAAATTTAAATAGGTCAATTTTCTCGTAGGCCGTATCTCCTTCAGTACCCCACAAAATTTAACTTCTTTCCCAGCAAAGTTTTCAATACTTTTCGAATTGACAAAATTTATAGATTTTGTGAGATTGTTAGAAGAAACTTCTGAAATGTTAATTCCTTTTTTAGGTTCTTTTGTTTGTTCTCCAAAGAGATAAAACAAACCTGTCGCTATTACAAAAAACGCGCAAATTGCAGATATCAAATATTTAAGAGAAATTTTATTTTCATTTCTTTTTGATACAGAGGAGCGTGAGGGCAGCTCCTCAGGAGGATCCAAGGGGCGCGTACCTCTGTCTCTTTCTTCTGCTAGCGAGTCATAACGATGGGAAGCACCTTCAGAAGAAGAAGTACCAAAGGTTTGCGGCTCAGTTAGATGCTGAATCGCAGAAATTTCCCTTAAGTCATTTTCCAGGTGGCTGATCTTAGAAACAATTATTTTCAGGGCCTCGCTAGTCTTTTCTTTATCCTCTAAATTCAATGGACGTTGTTCGAACTGTTTTTGATTTAAATCTTGAAGTTCTTTTTCTAGTCCGTTTATTTTTACCAAAAGAGAATTCATTGTCTCTCTTGATTTTGTTTCCTGTGCTTTTTCCTCGGAAGAATTGATCGAGTTCTCATGGTTGAAAGAATTTAAGCCTCCTTCTATTGCATTTATTTTCGAGGCAATTTCTTCAATAATGATTCGCGCGGTCTTAAGTTCTTCTTCGCTAGAGTGGTCAACTGCTCTTTCACCTTTTTTACTTAACTCATTAAGGACATTCGCTATAGAGTCCATTTTGAGAGTTAGCGTTTCAATACTCTTACGAGTATTTTCGGTCTGTTTTTGAATTTCTTGTGTTGTATTCTTCTCTTTTTGTTCAGTTAAATTTTTTAGTTCTTGTTCAAGAGCTGTCATTTTCGTTGAAAGCGCTTCAATAACTTCCAGCTGTTTTTTCTCCTGATCTTTATTTTCATCTCTAGCTTGTTCTTTTAACTGCTGAGATTTGAAATCATGCTCCTGTTTACTAATGCTGAATCTTATTTCAGCTATTACTAAACGATCATTGTGCAGCCAGTAAACGTTCGCAAATCGAAGCAAAAGTCCGTCCACATTGGACACCAAGGCATTTTGTCTAACGAACAAATTAACCCAATCATCCATGTTCTTAATTTTGGACTTTCCATCTAGCTCAATGGCTATCTTTATGCCTCTGGACGGATCTGAGATAAAAAAGTCTATGTACCGCTTAACATTACTTTGATCTTTGAAAAGGTATTGGGAAGTAACGTTTTTAGGAGATATTTCAGGAATCTTTGTCAAAATTTCTCTGACAAAACGTTCCTCGAAGTCTGCTTCATGTTCAAGGTTTACCTTATTTCTTTCGATCCAATCTTCCCATTGCTTCAGAGACACGATTCACACCTTTTGTATTTTTTTCTAATTGTAAACTTTGCTACCGGAAGACAATATTTAAGTTTTCACGTACTTCTTTTGATACTAGTAGTTCAGATATAGCGGTTCGTAAACAAAAACCGGGAGGACCCTCCCTTTCCCCGTTTTCTGCTCTCGAACTTTTTATAACTTCCTGAAGTCCTTGTACTTTTCGAAAAGCGCTTCCATATTCTCCGGATGCGTTAGGTTCGAAACATCAAAGAGTTCATCGATGACTTCATCCGGAAGGATTTTCAGCTTCTTAGCGGCTTCCCTCGGAGAGATATTCTCTTCTAATGCCAAGTGAGCGACCTGGCTTCCTACCTCGTAACCAAAGATCGTGCTAATCATCGTTGTATTGGAAACTGAGCTTTCAGCCATATCTTGGCAAAGCCGACTGTTCACACGCATGGACGGCAGAACTTCTTCAGTCAATATCCTCATGGCCTCCTTCAACATGGTCGCACTATTGATCATGGCTCTCAAAGGAATACTTGAACACGCACCGAGATCCAGCCAGCCGTTCTTTAATCCGAATAGAATCGAGCTGTTATTGGCACTGACTTGATTGCAGGCCGTAATGACGGACTCAAGGCTGCAGGAAGCGAAACGCTGAGGATTAAGGGCATTCTCAGGATTTTTAACTTCGAAGTAGACCTCTCTCAAGCCGGAATTAGGTCCGCTTGCCATGACGCGAAGATCTCGGGCGAGTTTCCACACTTGAGCACTCAAGGCAACGACTTGTCCGTGACAGGCAATTAGATCGTCGATTGCCATCATGCCGTCAACAAGATCGTCATAGGCTTTGACCTCATAGCCAAGAACATCGGAAAGATGTTTGTTGACTTTGCCTCTGAATCCCGGAAGGCAGCCCATGCCTGTACCGACTGCAGTGCCCCCTAAACAGCTGTAATTCCAATGGCTCTTCTCGTACTCAAGCCTCGATAAAGAACGTTCCATTCCGCTGGCAAAGGCATTGAGCTGTTGTCCTAAGGTAATGGGAACGGCATCCTGCAATCCGGTACGACCCATCTTAATAACAGAAGAAAACTCTTCGCCCTTTTCTCTCAACTCCTTAATCAAGACTTTTAAAGGTTCGATAATGATTTCTAGCTGATCATGAACAACAATCGCTTTTGCAGTCGGAATGACATCGTTGCTGGATTGCGCCATATTGACGTGAGTACTCGGATGGATTCCGCCTCCTTCTTTATTGCCCGTCAAGATTTCGTTGGCTCTGTGAGCGACAACTTCGTTGACACCTGCGTTCAAAGGCGTTCCCGATCCGCGATAAATACAAACCGGAAGCGAATAGTCAAAGTCTCTTCGAATGACTTCCCAAGCCGCTTGCTCAATCGCCTGCGCCTTTTCTTTATCTAAGGCTCCGATTTCCAGATTGGCTCTGGCGCAGGCTGCTTTGATCTTCGCAACAGCTTCGATAAACGACGGAAAATCTTCGAGCGTTAAATCAGAGATATCAAAAGCCTGCCGATTTCTCTCTGTCTGAATTCCGTAGTAGGCGAAGTTGGGAACTTCAAGAGAACCCAAAGAATCATGTTCCAGTCTCATCTTTATGCCCTCCCTTGCCTGCTTTTAAAAGTCGAAATAAACCGCGTCAGTTCCTGAGGATTAGAGAATCGATCGAAATTAAAGAGCGCTTCGGCATCCTCTGCGGTTACTTCCTCGATCTGAAGCAGTGCCTGTGGGACAGACAGATTTTGTGAAGAAGCAACCGCTAAAACTTTCTCAGCGATTTCTCTTCCGAATACTGCGGCGGCTAAAGAAATCAGAGAAGCAGCGCTTTCAAGATGAGCGGAAGATTCATCATGTTTTACGCGGATACCGCTCACGCACTTCTCAACGAACTTATTGCAGCCTCGGCCGATAATCTCCAAAATCTCCAATAATTGGAAAAACACCCAGCCGTTCGAACTTCCGATATCAATGTCTTCTTCAACAAAAGAATATGCAGCCAGCTGATCAATGCCCACTGTCTGATGCATAACCTGAAGCATGAGTTCCGGCATGCTCGGATTGATTTTGCCGGGCATGATGGTTGATCCCGGAGCGATAGCCGGAAGCGACAGCTCGGAGATGCCGCAGCGAGGACCCGATGAGTAAATATAGAAATCATTGCCCAAGCGAGCCAAATTCAAGGCAATCAACCTTAACACGGAAGAAAGCCGGATAAACCTGTCATCCCCTTCCAGAGCTTCTACATAAGAAGATCCGAGAACAGGATCGTCGTCTTGAGGAACGGAATGCAGAGGCAAACCAGTCACTTTTCTAAGATTATTAACGGCTAGAGCGTTGAAGCCGGGCGCTGAATGCGTAAAGGAATCGATCGGCGTGAGGCCTAAATTGACGCCCAAGAAAAGATCCTGAACCCTTTGAAGCTCATCCGCACTTCTCTTTAAACGGATATACATGGCTCCGAACACCGCACCCCAGGAAACCGGCAGCGATTCCTGAAGATGGCTTCGGGCAATGTGCATTTCATTCCGGAACTCCACCGCCTTATTGCGCAGTGTCAGCAAAAGATTATCGACACCGGGGCGCGTTAAGTTGATCGCACGGTACACGACAAGGTTCTGAGCCGTGTTGAAGACGTCTTCGTATCCTTGTCCTGCGTTGATTTTTTCTTCCAAAACGCCGGATTTAGCGGCCAGAAGACGATTAAAGGCCTGGTTGTAAGCCAAGCCGTTGATATGCAGGGTCCCCGTTGTTAATTCAGATCGGTATGGATTTTCAATGATCTCTTCGCACGCTTTGATAATCGCTTCTGCATCCGAAGGATCTAAGATGCCTAAAGAAGCATTAGCGGCGGCGGATGCTTTTTTGATTTCCGCATAAGCCGTTATGAGCTGAGGATAATCGCGGAACTCTTTGATTTCTCGGTTTGAAGTGAGCATTAAGATTTCAGGAGGCGGTTTAATCCCGCCTCCTGCCTTAAATTTCAATAATTAGCTGTTTTCTAACTTTTTAACAGCGACGTTGAGTTCTTCTTTGGCTTGGGCAAGATACATCAAACGATCAGCCAGAACTTTTTCGTCGGCGTCGATCTGTTCTTCAAGTAAATCCAGCTGACGTTTGACTTCTTCAGCGGAGGTTCCGCCGATGCACTTCTTAGCTTCAGCGATACGAGACGGATCCAAGGCTTCTTTAATTAGTTCGTCCGTGAGCTTGGTTTCAGCGCCTAACTGCTCTTTCATGGCTTCATTGACGCGAGTGCGGTCAATATGAGAGCTGTCTAAGCCTTCTTTGCAAAGGTTGCCGACGACATCAGCCACGATATGGTGCGCCTGACGGAAGGAGATATCGTCGTAACGAACCAAATAATTCGCGAGTTCGGTGACCGTACAGAAGTTTCTCAGCGCGTTGTCACGCATACGATCTTTCTTCACTTTCAGTGTGCCGATCGTGATGTTGGCCAATGTGAAGTCAATCTCCATGTCATGCATAGCTTCATAGAGGTAGCGAGTAGCTTCAACGCTGGTATCCTTGCTGTGAGAATAGATAATATTCTTCATGCAGGAATAGATTCCAACCACGAAACCTTCCATGTGGCCTGCCAAACCTTTCATGTGTTCCAGCGTGAATGGATTCTTCTTCTGCGGCATGATGGATGAGCAAACAGCGCAGGAGTCGTCGACTTCAATGTATCCGAATTCCGGTGTGGACCAAATATACAAATCAAAAGCTAAGCGGCTCATCGTGTCGCTGGCCATCGCCAGTGTGACAACGGTTTCTAAGACGTAATCGCGGGATGCGACGCAATCGATAGAGTTCTGAATCGGACCATTAAAGCCAAGGAGCTTAGCCGTGTATTTTCTGTCGATGTTGTAAGACGTCGATCCCATCGAGCAGCCGCCTAACGGACAGAGATTTAAAGAGTCCCAGACGTTGGCATAGCGTTTGTAGTCTCTTGCCAAACCGGCTAAGACGGCAGAAAGGTAATGTGCAAAAGAGACCGGTTCAGACGGCTGCATATGAGTGTAGCCGGAGAAGACGGCATCATAGTTGTCGCGAGCCAGAGCAAGAATCGTCTTGCGCATCTTATTGAACATTCCGGCAAGCTGCAGGTAATACTTTCTGGTATCCATGCGGACGACAGTAGCACCTAAGTCGTTGCGGCTGCGGGCCGTGTGCTGCTGGCCGCCCACTTCCATGCCGACCATTTTGATTAAGCGACCTTCCAAGTTGGTATAAAGGTCTTCAATGTTTTCGCTGAAGTCCGGGAGGATGCGGTTCTGTTGAATTTCATCGGTGGCTTTCAGAATCTGTTTACCGACCTCTTCTGAGATGATGTGTTGTTTGCAGAGCATTAAGACATGAGCGCGGTTGATGTCGAGCATCGTGTCATAAGAATGTTCAAAGTCTGATCTTGCGATCGGATCGTTTATGTACTTAATGATTTCCTGAGCCAGAGGCTTAGAAATTTTGCCGCGGCTGAAATCCTTTGCTTGTTCTGCCATTTTTGCAATTCTCCTTTTATTGCGGGATTGAGTTACTTCTTTGCCGAAAACGCTATTTATTCGTTTTACGGCGATTTATTGATCGTTATTCTTCGCCTGATGCAAAAGAACCTCAAAAATTATGCATAATAGGAATAATTATGTTGCAAACTAAATCACCATGTCCTCGCTCTCGCCTCGTTCCTTTCTTGTGACGGAAACGATTGATCTTCTCCTTTACATCAGCAAAACCAAATCGTTTACCGAGACTTCCCGCCTTATGGGACTTTCTCAGTCTATGGTCTCCCGCAAACTCAGTGCTTTTGAGGCGACAACCGGCATTACCGCTGTTGATCGCAGCAGCCGTCCGGTCAAACTGACACCGGAAGGAAAGATGCTTCTTGAGGCTCTGATGCCGTACATCGAAGGATTGCCAGTTGTATTAGACAAACTTCAAACCGACAGCAATATTAAGAGAAAGCTGAGGATAGGCTTTGTTGATACTTTTACGCGGTACATCGCCTGTCACGTTATTAAAGACGTTTCTTCAGACGTAACCCAATGCACGGCTTTATCAGGCACCAGTGACCATTTGCTGCATTGTTTTAAGCGGGACGAGCTAGATGTTTTTATCACCTCCGATCCTTCCCTGGGGTTAGAAGACGTCAGACGACAATTCTTTTACGGAGAACCGTCGCTTCTTGCCTATCCGGCATCCGTTCAGTTCCCGGAAAGCAATATCGACTGGCCGCATCTGAGATTTTGCGGTCTCCCCTACATAGGGCTGACCACAGGAAGCGGCGGAGGCAAGTTATTTGATAACTTTCTTCTGACGCACAACATCCCGATCCATCAGAGGATCAATGTTGACAGCACGGCTGTGCTCTTGGAACTAATTAACGAAGGCATGGGCTGGGCAATAACCAGACCCGCCGGGATCATCCAGCATTGGGAGACGATCCCGAACGTTAAGTTAGCTCCGATGCCCAAGCCCCTGCTTTCAAGAGAGCTCTATCTGGTTTCGAAGAAATCTTTTCCTTTCGATCTCTTTCGCCTCATTGTTGAGTCGTTGGTTCGGATCACGAGAGAACGATTAGCAAAAAAGACAATTGAATTTGCACCTTGGCTGAAGGAAGATATCTACACAATCGACTTAGATAACGATAAGAAAATCCCATACTCAACATTTTTAAAACATGAAGAAATCATTCGCTAATTACCTGTCGGTTCTCGTTGAGGATTTGTTCTTTAGCCCGGAAGATCAAGTCTATTGGTCACCGGAACATGCTGGCCTTAACGGACAAAAGCTTCCTACCCTCTCAGATGAAGGAACCGTGCTCCGCCTGACAAAACCTAATATCGAAGCAAAAGATTCGGTGATTTACTTCCACGACGGCTCTAAAAATTTAACCGCCCACATTCCTGAAACTGCTTGGCTTTGTGAATTAGGATTAGAAGTTTATTTGTTTGATATCCGTGAGTCTGAGGACGATAAGGGCTTCCCGATTGAATCTTATATTCGAAAGACCGGAAAACTTGTCGATCGGATTCTTCAGGAGATTCCTCAGGAACAAAAGGTTTTATTTTCCGGTAATTTTATCGGTGCGTACGGCGCTCTAGAGAACGTTTCAAAGGCCTCTGAACAAGCCGCGGGATTGATTCTCCACAATTGCCCGTATAGTTTCAGAAGCTACATGCTGGCCAACTATGGTCCTGGGCTCGGTCAAGCAATGAGCGCACTCTTGGCTTCCGACTATCAAGATCCCTATGTATTAGTCTCTGAAATCAAAGATGTTCCTATCGTTGTAACCTACCAGAACACAGGGCGTCTTCCGATCTCCGAGTTCAATAAATTTAGAAAGACAGAACTTCCTAATCTGTCTTATATAGAGTTTCCTGCAAAGGCTCCTGCTCAAACGGTTAACAAGGAAACGGAAGAATTAAGAGAGAGGATTATTAAATTCTTTGATACCCGAACTACTTCTTGAAAACTTCGACTACTGAGCCCATAAGAAAGGCCCCGTTTTTGACGGAGCCTTTTGCTTTGTTTGGAAGGCCCTTTAGAAGAACCTCCCGCTTTGCTTGCTACTAGAGAAGAACTTTAGAGAGTGCCAGTGCGATCAGGGTTGCAGATGTTGTGGCGGTTAACATCGGAACCATGAAGGAGTGGTTCAAAACATACTTACCGATTACAACTGTTCCGGACTGGTCGAACTGCATCGTGGAGATCACGGGACCGCTGGCCGGGAAGAATGAAGTTCCGTTAACACTCGGATAAAGACCGACGATGGTTGCCGGAGACAGACCTAAAGCAATACCGATCGGCATAATGGCTCTGACGGTAGCTGCCTGAGAAGCTAAGAAAGAGGAAGCGAAGAAGCACACGACAGCGAAGAGAAGCGGATAATCCTGGAGGTAGGAACCCATGGAGGCAATCCATGCAGCCTTATGAGCGGAAATGAAGGTGTCAGCCATCCAAGCCAGACCGAAGATCACGATGATGGCGGAAACACCTGCTCTCAGCACGGAAGACTCAAGTGCTTTCTTCACGTTCGGACGGCAGATCACAAGAATCAGGAAAGCAGCTGCGAGCATGGACATCTGAAGGAAGGTACCCATACCGATGATCTTTCCGGTGTGCGGAGTACGGATTTCGGGGAAGAAACCGGCAACCACTGCGAATACGACACCGAGAACGAAGATGATTGCGGACCAAGCGGCTGTCTTAGGAAGTTCTTTGTGTTCGATGGGTTTCGGAGGAAGAACCAAGCCTTCTTTAACGCGCTGGAGATACTCCGGATCTTTGTCCAGTTCTTTACCGTAGAAGGACATAACCGTGGAAGTAATCAGAACTGCGAGAAGTGTTGCAGGAATCGTGACCATCATGATCTGGCCAAGCGTCATATTAGAGCCGCTGGAACCTAAGAGACCGAGAAGTGCTGCTGTGCAGGCGGCGACAGGCGAAGCAACCAGAGACTGCTGAGCAGCAATGGCAGATACCGTCATAGAGCGTTCGGGACGAACTTTAGAAGCGTAAGACACTTCATAGATCACAGGCATCAATGCCTGAACGATATTAGCTGTACCGGCTAAGAAAGAGAAAAACCATGTGACGAGCGGTGCAATGAAAACAATGCGTTTGGGATTCGCGCGAATGATTCGTTCTGCGATTCTGACCATGCAGTCGATGCCGCCTGCGGCCTGCATCGTAGATGCAGCAGTCACAACCGCCAAAATAATAAGAATCACATCGACCGGAGCGCCTGTTGGACGCAGTCCGAAAACTTGATTAAGGATCATTAGGCCACCGCCGCCGCAGATACCTAATCCAATGCTGCCAAATCGTACGCCGATAACTACGGCGCCGATAACTACTACTGCTTGTAAGAATACATCCATGGGTTTTCTCCTTTGTGGATTTGAGTTATGTGCAAATCTTCAAGCAATTGCAACAAAGTGTCACATATATTGTTCCTGATGCAAGTTAGTTATGCACAAGTGCGAACATCATGCGGTTTTTGAAAAATCTTCTAAGAATAAACACTTAGAAATGATTTTTTGAATTTAAGTTCATATGAGGATTTACTTATGCTCTTAAGAAAATTAAGGGACGATGGGTTCAGACTGAGACTGCAGGAAAATAACGCTCGTAGACAAGTAATAGATCAGGGAAACTGAAGTCCCGTTAAGCAGAATACAAATACGTCCGGAAAGCCTTACGACTCGCCGGACGACGACTTACTTCGGGAGATTTAACTTAAGCTGTTATTTCTGGTTTGCAGCGGAATTACCTGCAATACGACCGAAAGTAAAGATGTCCGCAATGGCGTTGCCGCCTAACCGGTTGGTTCCATGGATACCGCCGGTGACTTCGCCTGCCGCATACAAACCTTTAATAACATTGCCCTGACGATCAAGCACGCGAGTTTCTTTGTCGATTCTCACGCCGCCCATCGTGTGGTGAACGGCCATACTGGACAACGCAGCCCAATACGGAGCTTTTTCAATCTTATGAGACAGATTACGTTCTGCTTTACCAAAGTCAGGATCTTTCTTCTGATCAACCATCGCGTTGTAGTCAGCAATCGTCTTCTTTAACTGATCGGCAGGAACACCCATCTGTTTAGCCAAACCCTCCAATGTATCGGCCTTGAAAGCATCGCCGGTCTTCAGGCCTTTCATTGCATCGTCGCGAACCACTTGGTTGTAGCTGTTGAATCCATCATTATCGACGATGGCGTAGCCGAATTTTTCGGGAAGATTCAGGATGGCGTCACGAAGAACGTCACGACGGGCATCTTCGGCCACAAAACGTTTACCGCGTTTGTCTACGAATACATAGCGCGAAACGTCAAGGTGCAGAGCCTGACGAGATGTGTGTCCTGGAGGGCAGCCGGGGTTGCACTGGATGTAATCCAGACCCATCAGGTAGGCGCCTGCTTCGTTCGCGGCGAGCATGACTTCACCGGTAGAACAGGCTTGGTTGTTGGTGGTTGTGAGAGTTAACATGCGAGGATCATGGATCGCGCGGAGGCGCGGATTGGCTGCAAAACCACCGGCTGCCAAAACGATGCCTTTTGTGGCACGGATATAGAAAGGTTTGCCTTTTTGTTCGGCCAGAACACCAAGTGCTCTGCCCTCATCAAACTGTTCACGAATGATCTTGACCAGTTTTGTGTTGGTCAAAATATCGACCCCGAGTTCTTTGGCTTTTGTGGAAAGAACACGGATGAAACCGGTTCCCTTCGGTTCGGTAGCAAGATGAGAGCGAGGCCACAGGGCGCCGTAAACCTGCATTACATCAGGACGGAATTTCAGACCCATGCTTTCGAGCCAATGTAAAGAACCTAAAGCGTTCGAGCAAAGAATGCGAACCAATTCAGGATCGGCACGTCCGTCGCCGCCCGCAAGAGTCTGTTCGATGTGTTTTTCGATGCTGTCTTCAATGCCCTGTTTCTTCTGGCGTTCCGGGTCAACGGCGTTAAAGTAGCCGCTGGAGATCATTGTGTTACCGCCGATAAATGCCAATTTTTCAATGACAGTCACTTTTGCTCCTGCTTGCGCGGCAGAAACTGCGGCTGCAAGACCGGCACCCCCGGAACCGACCACGAGGACTTCAGTTGTCAGGTCCCATTTGTCGGGAACGAGACTTGTCTTCTTTTCCTGTGCAAAGACGGAAGAAGCCAGGGAAGCGGCAGAAGCTGCAACACCGGCAGACAAAAGACCGCGGCGGGAAACGGTAAATTTGTTCATATATTCTCCTTGGTTTGAATGACAGCCTTTAATTCAGGCTATGTCACCATCCTAAGGGGAACCTGCTTTTTCTCATATCAGATGAAGATCGGATACGCAGAGTGTCAAAGGCCGACCGCTGCATTTTCTCCGGCGATCCTCCCGAACACAAATGCATCCAGGAGACCGTTGCCTCCGACTCGGTTAGAACCATGGACGCCGGTCGTAACCTCTCCTGCCGCGTAAAGACCTTTTATCGGCTCTCTTTCTTTTGTTAGAACCTGAGCATTCTCATTGATCACAATTCCGCCCATTGTGTAATGGACAGCCATTCTTACTCTTGCAGCGTAAAAAGGCGGGGTTTCAATCTTCTGCGTCAGCATCCAAACTTCTCGGCCGTAAGGATCCTTTTTAGTCTCGACCGCTTGGTTGTATTCCTTAATGGTATTGACCAAGTTTTCCGGCGGAACCTTCATTTTCTTGGCAAGCTCTGCCAGGTCATTGTTTTCAAAGTGTTCGCCTTCTATCTCGCCCAAGATTCCTGCCTGCTGGAAAAGAGAACTTAAATTCTGGAATCCGTTCTTATCGACGATCGAATAAACGATCTTGTTAGGCTGCTGCAGTACTGCATCACGCAAGTAATCTCTCGCTCCGTCTTCCGCCACAAAACGTTTACCGTGAATATTCACCAACACATGACGAGTCACGTCAAGATGGTAACCGGAACGATGCGAATATCCGACATCCGGCCCAAGGTTGCATTGGATATATTCCATATCGGAAACCGCCGCTCCGGCCTTTTCTGCGATACCGATCATCTCCCCAGTTGCCGAGGAAGCACCGGTAAACGTCATTCCTTCTAGGCGAGGATCCAATTTGGTGTAAAGAGCCTTGTTTGCACTGAAACCGCCCGAAGCAATAATGACAGCTTTATCGGCATAGAACTTCTTAAGTTGATTTTTAAATCGGGCCTCAACTCCGATGACTCTTGATCCTTCTTTGATCAGGCTGACGACCTGAACATTGGTGAGGATCGGAATATCTTTTGCTCGGCACTGTTCTGACAACGCTGCAACGTAGCCTCTTCCGTGAGACACAGAAGGATAATGCCCTCTGGGCCATAAACCCCCATAAACCTGAAAAACGCCTTTTTTGAATTTAACACCGATACTCTCCAGCCATTGAATGGTCTGATATGAACGATCTGTCAAAACTTTAACCAAGACGGGATCGGCTTTGTCGTGACCGGCCGCCAGCGTCTGCTTATAAAACCATTCATTCGAATCTTCGATACCTTGCAGTTTCTGATTCTTTTCATCCGGAGCATTTACCACACCGCTGGAGATCAAAGTGTTTCCTCCGATGATGGGCATCTTCTCAAGAACGACGGTCCTTGCGCCTTTATCCCTTGCAGCAATAGCAGCAGACATGCCAGCTGCTCCTGATCCGATGACGATGACATCAACTTTTTTCGGAAGCACTTCTTCTTTCTGAGCCTCGTCTTTAGATTGAGCGAAAGAGCTAAGGGGCAGCAAACCTAAAGCCAGGAGGCTTTTTAAGAGGTGCTTTCTTGTCCACATATTGTTCATACTATTAGCGAAGATTCAGGTTGCGAAGAAAATCAGCTATTTCTACCGCATTGATGAGATTGAGTTTTTTGCAGGCGACACCGCGATGCTGCTGCACCGTCTTCTCAGAGATCTTGAGTGTATCGGCAATCGTTTTGTTCATCATGCCTTTACCGACAAGTATTACCACGTCTTTTTCTCGATCCGTCAGAGAATCGAAACGCTTTCTGTCATAGGCAAGTTTTTCAGCCTGGAATTTCACATCACTTGAGACTGTCAGCGCCTTCTCGACAGCTTCAATCAGTTCTTTTTCGGCCGGAGGCTTCAAAAAGAAATCAAATGCTCCGTTTTTGAATGCCTTGACCGCCATGTTAACGTCACCATGGCCGGTTAAGATGATGATAGGACGTTTGTTGCCCTTTGCGTTCAGGCGTTCTAAGAGTTCTAATCCGTCAATCTTCGGCATACGAATGTCAAAGATAAAGCATCCGTCTGCAGCAAGTTCTTCATAATCGATTAGGAAGGTTTCGGGATCATTCCAAACACGGGTCCTCCATCCGAGAGACTCAAGGAAGAATGCCAAAGACTGAGCTGTTTCGGCATTGTCGTCAACTATGTAAATCGTTCCGTTTGTCATTGATTCTTCCTTATATCTTTTGCTGGTACAGCCATTGGAAGACAAAGCTTCATGACCAAATGACCTTGTTCGTTTCTTATGGCAGTCAAGCTACCTCCCTGCGATTCTGCTAAAGCCTTACATATTGAAAGACCGAGTCCAAGGCCATCCGTTTTCTGGCTGACTTTCGGGATAAAGATAGAGTTGACTAAATCCTCAGAAATTTCAGGTCCGTTATCTTGAATTTTGATGACTGTTTTCTGTTCTGACTGTTCAACACTGATAATGATTAAAGGCTCAGCTTCATTTTTGCAGGCTTCCAAGCTGTTCTTGAAGAGGTTATAGAGGACAAGATCACTTTCGAGCGGGTCAACTTCTACCTCAATTGTCTCAGGGCAATTCAAATCAAAACTCAGTCTAGAACCCTTGATCTGCTTGAACTTTTGGATGGATTTTTTCAAAAGAGCCAGGAGATTCACTCTAACCTTCTCCGCACTATGCTGCTTTGCATAAGCTCGCACTTTATTGACGATTTGAGCTGCAGTTTCGCTTTGATGAGTAATCCTCTGAAGCGTTTCCTGCAAGACTTCAGGACCCAAAGATCCGCGTTCATTTCGAATTCTCAGTCCCCGGGAAAAGTTTGTAATCGCATTGATCGGCTGCTGAAGCTCATGGGCTATCATCGAAGACAACTGTCCGACAATACCTGCTCTCTCCATCGCTGAGATCTTTTCTTGTTCAGAGTTCACAAGATGCTGAAGTTTTTGGGCTCTTTGCATTGATGCCGTTAATTGAGCCGTCCGTTTGCGAACCAGCCAAGAAACGTAAATCGTGTGAGCAAACAGCAAAAATAGGAAAATAACAAAGGCTCCCAACCATGGACCATATTTACTAAAGAAATTCTTCCAAAAAGCTTTGTCTTTATTTTCATCTTCCAATGCTGACAGCAACGATGCAATGGCGTCGTTGTTGCTCGGCGTTGACCACTCCATTAAACCTTGAAGTTTAGGAACCGTTGGCAAAACAGAACTAACTTTTAAGATGAGATTGCGTTCTTTTTCTGTAAGTTCTGAAGCCGGCTTAGATACAGCCATTACCCAGCCGGGATACAAACCTGTCGAGTGGCGGCAGCGAAGATCGCTGCTGTCACGCGGACTGATGACTTTTAAAGAGTCCGGAGTGATGTTGCCGTCACGCTCCATTCGCTCCAGGAGACAGGCGTCAATGATTCCTACGTCGCCTCTTCCTTCCAAGATCTCGTGTACAACCTTTTCAATCGGAGCACCGCTGAAGGAAACTTCCTTGGAGAAATGACCGGGACCGAAAATTCTTTGGAGTTCTCTTAAGCCGATCAGATAGCTCAATGATGAGGTCGGAGACATCCCTACGATTTTCTTGTCTTGCAGATCAGTTAACGAATTGATATCCGTCCGATCTTTCCGGGTAATGAAAGCGGCTCCGCTCGTATGAGAAGAGTCAATTGCCAAAGGGTGCTTCATGGCAGCAACCGCCCAGGCCCCTGCCTCCGACAAGGCCGCGAAAGTCACCGCGTCCGTAATGAAAAAGAAGGCAGGATTATCTTTGGTCTTTTTAAGAAGGTCTTCCTTGGCAAGATAATTCAGTTCAAAGAACTCGTCGGATATTTCTTCGCGCAAGTGATCCAATGTAGTCGCTATCGTTTCGATCACACTTCTATCTTCTCCGATAACCTGGGCATCTAGAGTCACAGCATGTGCACAGCTTGTCCACGACCATATACAAACTACGGTGAACAGGATCGGGATTCTGATCGGGATTCTGGAGATTAAGGGATCGAAGATTCGGCTTGCGCCCATGACTGTCAAGGGTAGTTCTATTGGACGTAACTTTGCCACAGACGCAATCAGCGATCAATTGAGAAAATTACTCAAGCCTCCACAGGCAGGGCTTATCCGACTTATGGCCAAGAGGACGTTTAAGGAAAAAGCTTGAACTGCATCAAGGGCTCTTGGAGTTTTCAGAGCAGTTCCCTGCCGACCGGCGGAGAGTCCAGCCATTCTCTGTCTTCTAAATTGCGTCGAGTGCTTGCTTGAGCTTTCTCAAACTTGTCTAGAAGATCGTCTAAATGGAGTTTTCTACGTGTCCGACGAGATGCCGGAATGTCCGAGTCTTTATCCTCCTTAGACTTGATATCCTCTAACGTGTTTTGCAGCGATGTCTTCATTTCCGCCCTCCATCCTTTAAAGCTCGTTTTGGCAGTGACCGGGAAATGTGGCCGACGGAAAGCGAGATAGAGCATTAAGATGATCTCGCCCTCCTCGGCCTCTTTACTGAACCCTATTACAGTTCTGTTTTCTTTCTAGTAAAGCTTGTATTCCTTAGGTTTGAACTTGCAGGGCGTTCCCTCGGTTAAGTAGATGATCTTCTCGTTCACATCGATCACCATGGACCAAACAGAACTATGTCGATGGTAAATCGGAAGTGTTTCATCATCATGTCTGCAAACGCCATCAGGATAACCGGCGTGGTCAGACAAGATTTCGAATATCTTTTCTACCGACAGCTTGTCCTCTTTCTTGACCAACCTTCTAGCTCGATCGAGTCTAATGAACGTTGAGTTGTAAGAATAGTTCTTGGCTTCGGGACCAAGAATCATTTTTAAGGACAGCCAGTGATTGCTGTGGCAGCAAGGTTCTCCCTCTGACAAAAGAATATCTAAGTCATTTGGAGCGTACTCAATGAACAAAAGCAAACCGTCGGCTCCTGCAAGACCCACGCAGGCACTCCCGGCTCTATTGGCTTTAGCAATCGCATCAATGGCTTTGGGAATCGTTTTACAAGACAAAGCTCCTCGGAGAAGGACTTGAAGCGGGACGCCAAGTTTTCCCTTCTTTACCGACATGGCGTTCATTGAAAGAGCTATTCCGCAGTCGTTCAATCCCTTTCCCCCGACAAGACCGGCCTCTGTGATGATTATGGCTTTAGCGAATGGCTTTTGTTCAACTTCCAAAAGTACGGTTGTTCCATATCCCATCGACCACCAGTCCCAGTTTTGGGCCAACAGTGTATGCCCGTTCTCGCTAGCTTCAGGCGGCACGCCGATCGTTGTGCACGCGTCTTCGGCAATATCTGCCTTAGCAAACATGATTTCGGAGCGACAATTAAGCGTGAGGATCGTATTGAAATCAAGACCGGCGCCGTCTGCAATTCCCTTCATCTCTTCAACAAGGTCGGGACGGTATTTTTCTATTTCTTTGCGATAAGGTTTAGAGAGTTCATACGCTTTATCCCAGGTAATGAAGGCTTCTTTTTCAAAAAGGACTTTGTATTCTTCGATTACTTTATAGATTCTTTCCTTTGCCTGCGATCCGTATTGAAATCCTCTTTCATAGGGAGTCCCGGATACTTTGATGTATTGATGCATATCGCTTCTCCTTAACTTTTAGGCATTGAGTTATTGATCATTGGGATCTCGTAATTTAAAAGAACCAAGAAGTATTAAAACTATTGTTTTCCTTCTTCCAGTATTAGTTTTAGTTCTTTAACGTTGTTGACTTGTAATTTTTTATAGGCAACCTGACGATGACACTCTATAGTTCGTCGGCTAAGTTTCAGTGCTTCGGCAATCTCTTGGTTACTTAAATCCTTTAAAACCAATTCAACAATTTGCCGCTCGCGTAATGTGAGACTTTCAACACGCCGCTCGGCTTCTTCTTTTGAGACGCTCCACTGCCGTCTCTTTATGTCCCATTCGACATGTTTTTCGACAAGCTGAAGCAGTTTTTCGGGATCCAAGGGTTTGACGAGAAATTCGGCTGCACCTTCTTTCATGGCTTCCACAGCCATCGGAATATCTCCATGCGCAGTCAAGAAAATTATCGGAACTTTCGACTCGCGGGCAATTAACTCCTTATGCACTTCTATGCCTGATATTCCACCCATCTGGACATCCAGAATAATGCACCCCGGAACAGAAGGTGCTTCATTGACAAGAAACTCTTCGCCACTGGAAAAAACTTGTACTGTCCAATCTTCATTTTCCAAAAGAAACTGAATCGCCTTGGAAACCGCTCTGTCGTCATCGACAACACGTATCAATGCTATCGCTTTAGGATCCATTTCCCTTTTCTCCATTCACTAACCGAAGGTTGAATGAAACCAACAAACCTCCCAAAGGACTTCGGCCGTAAATCAAGGTGCCTCCGTGACGTTCGACAAAAGTTTTCACGATCGACAAGCCCAGCCCGAGACCGTCGGCCTTGGTTGAACCGGAAGAATTTGAAATCTCACTCAGTTGCTCTTCAGAAAGTTGAGGACCGTTGTCCCAAACCTCTATTTGAAAATTGCCGCTCTTTCTCTCGCCTTTCAAATAAACCTGAGGTTCTGCCTTTTTCCCCACTGAAGCTTCATAGGCGTTTTTTATCAGATTAGAAATGATCAGTTCAATTTCCAATGGATCGCCTAGAACTTTAGCCGATACCGCTTGCACTTGAATTTCACAGTCAGGGTGACCAAGTGAGAAACTCTCAATAGTTTTCTTAAGAATTTGATCTAAGTCAACTTGCGTGAGATCCCTAGACTTGTCTTTCACGTAATCACGCACTTTCTGGATAATTTCATCCGCCCTTTGAGCCTGCTCATTAATTTCCTCTAGTCCGGAAGCAAACTTTTCTTTATCTAGGTTGCTTCCGGCTTTCATCGTTTGTTTGAGTAGGCTGTAAGCGTAACAACGTATCGCGTTCAGCGGCTGCCTTAGTTCATGGGCAAACAGGCTGCTTATCTGGCTGACAGTTCCTAATCGTTGAAGTTTTCCGAGTGCTTCTTCAGTTTTCGCGGCTTGAACCTGAAGCTTTTCTCTTTGTTTTAATGAAGCCTGCAACTGTGCCGTTCGCTTCTTTACTAGGGCCTCAGTTCGAACACTATGCGCCATTAGACCGAGAATAAGGAGCAGAAATCCGACAAAGATGTACCAATATTTATTCACGACATTTTTTAGAGTCCACTTTCGATCTGAAGCGTATGCATCCATGTCTAGACTTCTCAACAAACGGTCTACGCTGTCGTAATCAGAAGACGTACCCCAATACATCCCGCCTTTTATGGCTTCTTGGCCTAATAAAATTAACCTCAGTTTTCTAGATAACTCTGCCTGCACGGACGGAAGCATTGCAAAAGTAGTACTCGGATAAAGCGACGTAGAGTGAAGACAAAGTAAATTCGGGTGGTTCTTCTCATTCAACACTCGAAGGTTTAGAGTGTTGATCTCATTTTTTTCGGCCTCTTCTTCTAGGAGGCAACTGGGTAAGACAACGGCATCCAACTTTTCTTGAGACAAATCGTCAAGTAACTCCTTGACAGATTCATCTCGGGCTGTGAGCTTATTAAGAATCAACGAACTATCTTTACCTGATTGTTCAAGCTCTCCTTTGATTAAATAGACAGTCTCTTGTCCGTAGCGAGGATTAAAGACAACTGTCTTATCTTTTAAGTCAGCAAGACTGTTTAAGCCGTTAGCCCCTTCTTTAACAAGAACTAAAGCACTTAAACCTTGATTCGGATCAAATGCACGATCAGATACCAAGGTGGCAATATCTCGGGCACCACTTTTTGCCTCAGCTATAAAGAAGGGGGTTGAGGAAATGAAAAGATCGACTTCGTTATTTTGTATCGCCTTCTGTAGGTCCTTCGAAGAAAATTCGGAAACCTCTATATTTCTGTTAAGTTTTAACTTCAACGAAGAGATGGTTTCATTGATAAGTTCTTTCTCCTGTCCTTGAAGGATGGTTTCCTGAATCCCGATTCGAAGAGTCTGAGCACACCAAACGTTCCCTCCGAAGCAAAGAGCTATGAGTAGAATTAAGAATATTCTTATCATATTGCAAGCACTCCTGCCGCAGTTTCGCCAGCTGCTCTTCCGAATGCCAGAGCCTTTCCAAAACCACAACCGGGCGTGAAGTTAGCACCGTGAACGCCGCCCATGATTTCACCTGCGGCCAATAGATTCTTCACAGGATACTTACCTTGAATCAAGACTTGCGTTTTAGCATTTACACGAATGCCACAGTAAGTTCCCATAATTCCGCAAGTAGCGGGCATTATGTAAAAAGGAGCTTTTTCAATAGGAACCGGTGTTCCGAATGCTCCGGACAATGACAAGCGTTTAAAGGAGACTTCTTTTCCTGTCTTTATGCTTTGGTTGTAGTTTTGGATTGTTCGAACGGTATTTTCCGGATTTAAACCGGCTCTTCTGGCGGCTTCAGACAAATCCTCAGCAAAATAAATATGTTTACTATCCTGAGTTATGTTGCCGAACAGTCTTTTCTCAGGCGGTCGATTCTGCAGCTGCATGAGCCGAATGTTTTCATCAAAAATGATATAGCTTCGGCCGTTCGGCTGGACTAATGCAATGGGTCCGATATCTTTATAAGACATCGATTCGTCTACGAATCGTTCTCCGTTTTGGTTCAAGATAACGGCGCCGCTGTAGAAAATCATACTGAAGTCATTCGCGTCTGCGGCGTTCCTTATAAATCCGTAGGAAGGTTTTATATATTCAGTATCAATGAGTTCAGCTCCTAACGCCATAGCCATCTGATGACCATCCCCCGTATTTCCGTTCCCAGAAAACACCTGGACATTTTCCAAGTCGCTGACATAGCGCTCAAGCATTTTTCTATTATTCCCGAATCCTCCGCTTGCTAAGAGAACGCATTTTGTTTTGATAACCTCTGTTCCGCCCAGCCTCTTGATTTCTACACCAGTGATTGATTGCGAGTTGTCCATTAACAACCGCTGGGCTTTTACTCCTGTTAATACTTTGACACCATGGTCAATTGCAAACGTCAACAGAGTTCGAACTAATTTATGAGGATCAAATACATGTCCTCGAGGGACTCCGGATCCTCCGGACGCCCATAGGCTGAATGGTTGGACGCGGAGAGAGTTTAGAAACTCATACTCTTCACGACCCTTTTCAATGAATACCTTTACAAGCCGAGGATCATTTTTCCACTGTCCGGCTTCCATCAAATCCGAAAAGAACCATTCATCTTTATCCTTGATACCTAATGAATGTTGGTAGTCAGTTTCTGAAACAGACCAATGACCTCCGCATCTAATACTTGACCCTCCTATCAGAGGTTCTTTCTCTATTATCACTACATTTTTAATGCCCAGTTCAGCTGCCCTGCAAGCTGCTGCCAAACCTGCTGCGCCGGCACCCACTATCAAGAGGTCTACTGACTTTAAAGTAGAAGCGATTGCAGTTCCGGAAATTAACGGAAGCACAGAAAGCGATAGAAAGGTTCTTCTGAACATGGTTGAGCGATTTTTATAGGTCGGTATAACTCAATCTTAGTGGGAGACAAGATATTTCGCCAAGCATTGATATTTATCAACCTACCTAGGTATTTTGCAACCTAAGATGAACTCAGGTTTTGAAATCTCAAGACTGATCAAATTCAAGGAGAGAAATATGACGTTATCCCGTAGAAATCTTCTCAAAACAGCCGGCCTGAGCTCTCTTGCCTTTGTTCCCCTGAGCCAAGCTTCTGCTGCCGGTTTTGATAAAGAATATGACATCGTGATCATCGGTGCCGGCGGAGCCGGGTTAGCAGCGGCCTGCCGTGCAGGTGAATTAGGACTTAAAGCTATTGTCCTCGAGAAAACCGGAATTATCGGCGGTTCCAGTGTTTTATGCGGCGGTCAATTTTCCACATTCGGTACAGATTTGCAGGCAAAGAAAGGTAAAAAAGACACCGCCGAACTGTTCTTCAATGACATGATGAAGACAGGCAAAAACATGAACGATCCGAAAGTGGTTAAAGCTTTCGTCGATATGAGTAAGATTCAATATGACTTCTTAACGAAAACCTTAAATGTTCATCCAAGAGGCGTTATGGCTGCTTCCGGCATGAGCGTTCCTCGTGCCCATACCTTTAATCCTCCCGAAGTAATTAAAGCCATGACTAAGTACGCTAGAGATAAGGGTGTGGAAATTGTTCTTAACGCCTCTGCTCATCGTTTGGTCACTGACTGCGCCTCTGGAAGAGTCATTGGAGTCAAAGCAACAATTAACAAGAAAAACGTTGTATTAGGTGCAAATAAGGGTGTCATTCTCGCGGCCGGCGGTTTCTCTCGGAATCCTCAGTTGCTGGCCAAGTTTAATCCGATTATGGCAAAAGCCGATGCGATTGCCGGCGCCGGTACTCAGGGTGACGGTATTCTTATGGCTCAAGCCATAGGTGCTGATACTCTTGACACAACTTACATTAAGGCCTCCTACGGCTTTAAACTTCATCCGACAATCATTCAGGACATGAGCCTTATCACCTACAGCGGTGCCATTATGATTAACAAAGAAGGCAAACGCTTTACGGATGAATCTCAGTCTTACAAACTCCAAGGCGACGCTTCATTAGCTCAAACAGACGGTTATTCTTACCAGTTATTTGATAAAAACATTCTGGACTACGATGTCAAAAACGATACTCAAGGTATCGAGATGATGACTGCTCTCACAAATGATCCTGCCGGTCAAAAATGGGTTTATTTCGGTGAAACACTGGAAGAAGCCGCTAAAAAAGCAGGTCTTGATCCTAAGGCCGTTAAAGAAACCGTTGAGAAATACAACAAGGGCATCAAAGAAAGCAATGATGAATTCGGAAGAAAATCCCTCACCAGCGGCTTCGGCAAACCCGTTCCTATTGAAAAGGGGCCGTTCTACATCATGCCGACAACCGCGGCCCTCATCGGCACATATTGCGGTCTGAAGATTAACGAAAAAGCTCAGGTTATCAATGTGTTCAATGAAGTGATTCCTGCTCTTTACGCAGCCGGTGAATTAACAGGCGGTGTCCATGGTGCAGCCTATATGACCGGCACAGCCTTCGGTAAGGCTATCTGCTTCGGCCGCATTGCCGTCGACTCGATTGCAGGAAAATAATCTTTTAATTTGATATGAAGTTAAACAAGAATTAAATAACTAGCTCCGGTTTCACATACCGCCCGCCACACATCCGCCTCAATGGGCGGATGTTTTTTCCGAGGAATTCCGGGCTGTTACGCCATTCAAGAAAGTGCCCCCAGGCAGTTAATTATTGTTTCATCAAAGTTATAATCGGTGCTGAATGAGATAATTATGACTTCTGTTTTGAGGTTAAGGACTTTTTAACACCCCTAGTCAAGTTACGTGACTAGCAAATGAGGAAGCCTTTGTGGAATAATCTCTTTCGCTTTTATTCTTTTTTAAATGAGCATTAAGAATAAGAAGCTCGGAGCGTAGCTCAGCCTGGTAGAGCGCTGCATTTGGGATGCAAGGGTCGCAAGTTCGAATCCTGCCGCTCCGACCATTCCTTATCATTCGACGGATTCTTGTTCTCTCGTTACGCTTTCCTATTAATAACGTCTAGTTTTCTCCGAACGACGACAACCGAACTCTTCGCGCATTGCATGACGAGAGGGATACGTTTTAACCAATTCCTCTAAAAACTCCGTTGCTTCAGATGCGCTCAGAAAACCGTAGACAACCTGACGCAATGCTTCATAACCGCCTCTCTTCCAGGGGTTACGCAAAAGTGTTTTCACCATCTGTTTACCTAAGTTTTTGACGTATTCCGGATCAATTTTCTTTAATAATTCCTCAGCCAAAGCCAATTGGGAGGCTATATCTACACTTGAATATTTATCGCAAAAGCTGTCGGCAAAATTTTCCACCTGCTTCTCGATAATTTCTTTTATCTTATTTTCTTCGCCGATTTCACCACATAACTTCATTCGAAGGCTAGGGTAAGAACCCGTTTGGGATATGTATTCTTCTACGACGGACTTCCATTGAGCCTCTGGCAACAACTCTCTAAGTTCAGAAAAGAAAGTGAATTCCGGTTTCAAGTTATCTTGAACACGTCTGAGAAGTTCCTCTTTAAGAAGATCTCTCTCATTTTTTCTTCTAAGGATTTTGATTAGTTCGTCACTGGATTGAATTGAGCCGCCATTTCTTACGTCTTCGAGAAGGATTTTTTGAGCGTAATCTTCTTCCTTATGCTCAAGACACCATTTGACCATACGTTCTCGTAAATCTCGATCCGTTGAATTCTCCTCAAAAAATTCCCTTAATTCTTTACGGTTATCAAGACTGACCAGCAACTCAAATGCCTTTTTCAAATACCCATAAGGAATTGGCTTTCTTTTTGATTTTGACTTTTTTATGCAGCTAAGTACTGTTTGCAGCTGAATGGTTCGTTCTTCCGGAGAGGTATAGTTTTTCAACCAAACATCTTTGAGATTGCCTTCTGCCGCTTCCTTTCTGCAATCTTCGAAAAACTCCTTCCTTGCTTCCTTATCTTCTGAGCGAGCGAGATACCTCAATTTGTCGAAATCTTCCGGTGAGCAGTTGTACTCGACGTAAATTTCATAATATTCGCCCTCCTCATATTCCACAGAGGAAGCATCTATTGTTTTATCTTCAGTCTCATCAATCAGTATGGCGGCATCTTTAGCCTGCCCCCGCTTCATAAGATCTATAACAGCATCTGTCAGGATCGAGATTGTTGTATCCCAGTTAACAGTCTTGCTTGCGTAATAATCGTCAATGTCGCCAGCAAGGTCTTCTTCAATGGCGTCATCAATTCTTCTCTGCCATTCCTTTAAGGCCAGATCGTTAAAAGAAGGATCTTTGAAGGAGGGATTAGACAAAATTTCTTCTCGGAGCTTTTCGTCTTCGGCTGCATACTTCTTGAGAAGTTCTTCAATCCTATCTTGAGGAAGGTTCTTGATGAGAGCGTCGAAATCTTTGTCCATTTTTTGACTGACCACTTTTTGATTTACTATCCTTTTGGATTTTTGATTCTAACGAACTGTGCCCATGAGATTTCACTCGATGTCTAAACTAACTCTTGCTAATTATCTTAATTCTTGAATCTCAAATCCTTCAAAACCTCAAATAGGAGGATTAACATTAAATAGCATGCTAATAATTAAGGGACATGAATTGATTCGTAACGCCCCTCTCACAACACTGAAGCGAAAATTTTCATCTAAAGCCACTTCCTCAATCACAAAAGGAGAATTACAAATGACAACACGCCGCAAATTTGTATCAGGCTGCTTGGCTGCAAGTCTGACACCATCATTTGCTTTTGCTGCCGCAAATGACAATGCTTCTGATTTTGATATGAAGCAATATGTCAAAGAACTTAACGAGCTTGTATCCATTGACTCAAAATCCGGTCACGTCGAAGGTGCAAACAAAATCGCTGATATCTTAGAAAAACGCTTCAAATCGATCAGATGGACAGTGACAACAAGAGACTGCGCCGGAAGAGGCAAAGCTCTAATAGCCACCAATACACCGAACCAAGATCATTATGATGTTGTGCTTTCTGTTCATTCAGATACTGTCCAGCCCGTCGGTAATGCTCAAAAGTATCCTCTGACAATAAAGGACAATATTGCTCATGGCGCCGGTGTTGCCGACGATAAAAGCTCATTGAATGCTGTTTGGTGGATATGCAAGAAAATTCCGCCGGAAGCCCTGAAAAAATTGAACATCGCTGTCATCGTCAATCCGGGCGAAGAGTCAGGATCCCCGGCTTCCCGAGCCTTTATGGATGAGCAAGCCAAGAAAACTGATATTGCGTTGGTTTACGAACCCGGCAGACCGGGCAACGGATTTGTCCGTTCTCGCAAGGGCTCTATGTTCCTGACGATCAACTTCTACGGAAGACCCGCTCATGCAGGAAACAATCCGCAAGATGGGAGAAATGCGATAGAAGCCATGGCGAAAGCCATTCCTGAAATCAAAGCGATTGCCTCTGAATACAAGGACGTCACTTTGAACGCTGACGTTGTCAAAGGCGGAACGACACCCAACACTATCGCTGAAGACGCAACCGTCGTATTTGATTTCCGTTTCTTCAACGATCAAACACGCGATGCCGTGTTGGACAAGATTGAAGCACTTTGCAAACGTGGTTTTGCACCTGACGTGACGTCTGAGCTGAAGTATGTTGCTAAGAGCTCTGCTCTATCGCATACGGAAAAATCTCAGAAATTAATTGTGGATCAGGCATCCAAAGATCTGAACCAGCCTGCTCCAAAATGGATGGATGTCGGCGGCGCTTCCGACGGCAACCGTTTCTCCGGAGGCGGAGCAGCGGTTGCTTGCGCCATGGGTGTCATCGGCGGAGATTTACATAATCCTGAAAAAGAATGGTCAGATCTATCTACTGTCAAACCTAGAATTGAACTCGGCCGTAAAGTCTTGGAACTTATCGCTAAGAATAAGGCTAATTAAGCAAAGACAAATGTGCGTCCTAAAGGGACGCACGAGAGCATTAAGACAGAGCCGGTAGATCTCAAAAACTTTGGTTTTAGATCAATTCACCGCTCTAATGATTTGGTTGAGAGATTCAGAGCGAAACTATTTCTTCCAGTCGAAGTATTCACAAACGGTATTCCAAGCAACCTCCTGGAGGAAATGTGCCGTCTTTTCTTCAACTTGCTCAATTCCGTAGTATTTCAGTCCGACAGGCGAACGATGGTACATGCTCGCAAAGACAACGCAGGCCTCTAAGTAAGTGCCTTCAGGCGAAGGGTGTGTTTTATCCGCACGGTAGAGCTCTAACTTCGGATCTTGCTTGATCGCTTCGGCAAAAGCCAAACCAACCGGAATTACCATTGCATCGGCTTCGTTGCCGACTTTTGTTGTGGCATCTGCCAATTGCTGGGTCATTTCAGGCTTGTTCTTTCTTGCCCAAGTCATCATGATCAAAGGTTGGATGCCAAAACACTGCAGATCGTATGCATGCTGTTTTGCATACTTCTCAAAGATTTCTTTGCGTTGCGGATGGATCGGACCGGTGCTGTTGTCCTGAAGAATGACAGCGTCAAAAACCTTTTCTTTCCTGAAGTCAAACTTCTTGATTTTGCCACCGTCGCTGTGGTCGACATAAGTAGAAGCCATTCCGGAAGGACGCACCAGTTCCCAGACATTGAACCAACCGAGGTCAGCCGCACCGATGGTCACCATACGGTTGCGTCTGACTTTGATTCCGGCAGCTTTTGCCAGACCGTTAACAGCGCCGGCAAGACCGCTCGAATAATATGTATAGGAATTGCCCACGAACATATAGCTGTGCGGGGCTTCAATGGAAGTAACCTTAGGCTTTACAGAGCACTCCAGAGATTGAGCAGCAAAAGGCAGAGAGCAAGCAACGATCAAACCGGTGAGAGCGAGGAATTTTTTCATAGTCATTCTCGATTGAGGGATTTGAGAATTTCATTTTTTCACCGATTATCGACATATCCAATGCATTCTAGGCAAAACAATTTTGCTAATTACGCAAAATGTCGGCGTGGAAATCTAATGTGAGAGTAGGACTTAATGAGAATTACTTTTTGGAGAGCTCTCAATTAAGAAGTCCTTATCTAATAACTTATTATCTTAATAAAAAAAATACCCCTTATTATCCAAAACTAGAACCAAGGTATTATTTTCTTTTTTTTAGCTGCCTTCATAGACTGTAGCTGTTATTTTCCAAGGAGATAATATGAAAAGCTTTAAATTAGCTACGGTTACACTTTTAGTCGCGGCGGCAGCTTTATCAACTTCTGCCTTTGCTAAAGACGGAACCTACACTGCTCAGGAAGTAGGTAGAAACGGAGCCGTCAAAGTACAGGTCATCGTAAAGGGCAATAAGATCGAATCCGTTAAGGTTTTGGATTGGTCCGAAACGCATCCCGTTGCCGATTTAACTCAGACTCAATTGATTCCTGAAATCGTCAAATATCAGACAACAAACGTCAACAACATCTCCGGTGCAACGCTCTCCAGCTTTGCCATTAAGGCAGCAGTTAACAAGTGCCTGAAGGAAGCCGGCTTAGATGTTAAACAGTTCCAGAAGCCCGCTCCTAAACCTGCTCATTACAATGACACCGTTACTGAAGACACCAATGTCGTGATTGTAGGTGCCGGAGGTGCTGGTCTTTCCGCTGCTGTTGCAGCGGCTGAATCCGGCAAGAAAGTTATTCTTCTTGAGAAGAACGGATTTGCCGGCGGAAATACTTCCGTATCCGGCGGCTGCTTCAACGTTGCCAATCGCAACCAAGACCATCTGACGATGTCTGAAGGACAGAAGAAGATTGTCGAAGGCATCATCAACCAAAAACCACTGAATCCGCTTCACGCCGAATTAATTAATAAAGTTAAAGACCAATGGACTAAATACAAAGAAAGCGGTTCAAACAAACTCTTCGATTCTCCAGAACTGCACGCTCTGCAGACATGGAAGTCAGGGGACAACCAGGCAAACCTCAACCTCGTCTACACCTTAACCAAGAACGTCTCCGGCACAATGGACCAGCTCTCCAGGATGGGCTTTGTCTGGCGGGGAAAGGCCAACCAGTTCGTCGGCGCTCTTTGGCCGAGATCAAACCGAGCCGAAAACTTCAAGTCCGGCGTCGGTTATGTTGACACCTACTTAGCCTACATCAAGGAAAAAGGACTCCCGGTCACTTTGATGCTCAACACAGCGGCTGATGACCTCATTGTTAAAGGCGGCAAAGTCATAGGTGTTCTAGCTCAAAACAAAAACGGCAGAAAATACGTCATCAACGCAAATGACGGCGTCATTCTGACAACCGGCGGTTTCAGCGCTAACGTTAAGATGCGTAACGAGTATGACGAACTTTGGGGCAAAAAACTCGGTAAGAATACTCCGACAACCAACCTTCCCTCTGCTACCGGCGACGGCATTAATTTAGCCAAGAAGGCCGGCGCTCATTTAACTCAGATGGGCTGGATCCAGTTGTTCCCTGCCGGTGATCCGAAGACTGGCGCAACAAGCTTCAAACTCGGCGAGAACTCCTGCATTTATGTAAACCGTGACGGCAAACGCTACGTGAATGAGTCCGAACGCCGCGACGTTCTTGCAAAAGCCAATCTAGCTCAGAAAGATCAGCTCTTCTTCGTGATTTCTTCCGCCAAGCGTGCTCTCGTTGATAAAGACGGCCGCAATGCTTACGGTGTGAAAGTCGAAGACATTCTTTCTTCGGGTAAATCCTTCAAAGCCGATACCCTTGAAGAACTGGCTCAAAAAGCCGGGATCAATGGTAAGAACTTAGTCGAGACTGTTAAGAAGTGGAATGAATTCTGCAAGAAAGGTACCGGTGACGAAATGGGACGTCCGACCTGTATGGATGACCATCGTCTTGACGAGGGCGGCCCGTACTATGCGACGCTTATGACTCCTTCTGTTCACCACACCATGGGCGGCGTTCAAATCAATGAAAAAGCCCAGGTTATTAATAACAGCGGCAAAGTCATCCCCGGTCTGTTTGCTGCAGGTGAAATCACCGGCGGTATCCACGGAACCAACCGCGTCGGCTGCAATGCGGTTCCTGATGCTCTGACATTCGGCAGAATCGCGGGTCTTACCGCTGCAGGTAAATAAACGGCTGAATAAAGATCGCTAGGCCAGGCGGAGTGCCTTCACGGTACTTCGCCTTTAATTTTTAGCAGCTTGGCGTCCGGCAATACGTCCGAACACAATGGCATCCGCCAGTCCATTTGCTCCAAGACGATTTTTACCGTGGACATTCCCTGTAATTGTTCCAGCCGCATATAAACCCGCGACCGGCTGATTGTTCTTGTTTAAAACCCGAGTTTTTTCATCGATGGCGATACCGCCTTCAGTGTAATGGACCGTCATCCCTGCATAGCAAGCCCAGAAAGGGGGATGAGCAATCGGAAGCGTTAAGGAATGAATTTTCTTGCCCAAACGATCTTTACCCAACCTAACCCCTTCGTTGTAGTCTTCAACCGTCCGAATCAGATTATCGGCGGGAACACTCATTTTGTCGGCAAGCTCTCTAAGCGTTTCGCCTTTCCAAGCCTCCCCTCCTTCAATTGCCTTTACCGCTTCTTTCTGCACTAAGATTCCCGCCCTTCTAAACCCTTCGTCGTCGATAATGATGAATCCGTACTTTTCAGGCAGCGAGAGAACGGCGTCTCTGAACTCATCTCTGGGACTATCTTCACGGATAAACCGTTCTCCGTTTTTATTCACGAAAATGAAATGAGAGACATCATTATGAAAACGGACACGATATTTTTTACCCGGAGGGCAACCCGGCAAACACTGAATAAATTCTAGATTGACGAGTTTTGCTCCGACTTTTTCTGCTGCCAGCATGGCAAGCCCATTAGAACCGGGCGCATTGTTAGTCGTCAGCCCTTTGAGTTTCGGCGAGATCTTCTGTATTAAATCCGGATTAGCTGCAAAGCTTCCGGCCGCAAGCACCACTCCTCTGCGCGCATAAAACTGCTTATACTCATTTCCGCAATAAGCCCCGACACCAATGACTTTATTGTCTTTAGTCAATACTTCTCGAACTTCGCATTTAACCTTTAGCTCGACTCTCCGCTTTACACAAGCATCCGCCAAGGTTCGAATATATCCTTGTCCGAGAGGCAAGACTGGAATGTGGGCTCTGGGCCAATGGGCACCATAAAGTTCAAAAACTCGAGGCTGAAAATGCATACCTAATTTTTCTAGCCATTCAAGCGACTCCTGCGCCTCTGTCACCATTGTTCTCACCAACTTAGGATCTCCTAAACGGCCGCCGAGTTCATAAGTTTGCTGAACATGCAACTCTACAGAGTCAGTAATTCCCTGTTTTTCTTGACGTTTTTTATCTACCGAGGCATAAAAGCCGCCGGAGATTAAAGTATTTCCTCCGATTTCCGGCTGACTTTCCAATAGAAGCACAGAAGCGCCGTTATCAGCGGCTTCCACGGCCGCTGATAATCCGGCTGCACCTGCTCCGACAACGATTACATCCCAAGATTTACCTTTACTGAAGATGTTTTCAATAAGACCGGCGTAGGAAGGTACGGGAAGGATCATTAAGAGAAAAGCGGAAAACAACCTCCTTCTATTCATCTCCAGTAACCCTCCCGATGTCGAGTAAAAATGCACTCGCATCCAAGGCTGAGCGAAGTCCGAGCTTATGCATCGCATTACCTCGATGGATTTTGACGGTTTGCTCAGCAATATTTAGCTTATTAGCGATCTGTTTATTAAGTTTGCCTGTAGCGACTTCCCGAAGCACCTCTTTTTCTCTATCCGTCAGGCGTTCAAATTTATTGATTTTTTCTTGAATAAGTGCTTTCGACAACCGTAATTCCTTGTTCTGTTGCAGATGAACTTTAACCACTTCAAGAAGCTTTTCAGGCTTAGCCGGTTTTTGAAGAAAATCTACTGCGCCGTTTTTTAGAGCCATTACAGCTGCATCCACGGTCCCGTGACCCGTTAAAAATATAATCGGCAGATCGCTGCCTTTCTCCTGCAAACAACGTTGGAGCTGAAGACCGCTCATTTCCAACATTCGGAGATCCAGAATAATACAGCCCGGAACGGTCAAATCATCTTTAACTAAAAATTCTTCTGCTGAGGAATAGGCAGCAGCCGGAATTCCTGCAAGCTTGAAAATAAAAAGCTCTGAGTTTCTAACCGTTTCTTCGTCATCCACGATCCTTACTAGGGCTTCCACTCTAAATCTCCTTATTAGCTTTAGGCAAATGGAGCGTCACGATCAAGCCTTTGGAATTATTCGGCTTAAAGGTTAATTTGCCTCCATGGTTTTCTGCGATAAGACGGCAGATTGAAAGTCCCAAACCTAAGCCGTCTGAAAAGCTCTTGGCGGGATGCGAAAGCCGACTTAATAATTTATCTGAAATCACTTGACCATGATCAGATACACTTAACAGCCATTCGTTTGCTTCTTCCGACAATTGGACGCTTATTAACTTTTCTCGGCTGTCCTTGCTGGCTGCAGCGGCATTTTTGAGCAGGTTCACAATCAGCAATTCAAGTTCAAGAGCGTCGGCAAGAGCATCAGCTTTACCGGGAGCTTTTACCTCGACATCTACTCCCGAAGATAGAGACGATCTTCTAAATGAAACCAACGCCCGATCTACTATCTCGGATAAGTTTTCTTGCTTAACTTCGTGATGCTGCCGTTTTGCGTAGGTTCTGACTCTTTGAATGATTTTTGAAAGTCGATCTGCCTGCGTTGAAATTTCTGACAGCGCTTCCTGCACTAATGGATCTTCGCGTTTTCCTTTCAAATAAAGCTTTAGGCCGTCGGCATAATTAATTAGAGACGCGATCGGCTGATGGGCTTCGTGAGCAAACATCGCAGACAGTTCACTCACAACGCCGGCTTTTTCTAACTGGAAGAGATTTTCTCTGCTCTCGCGAGCCTCTTTTTCGGCTTTGTCTTTTTCCTTCAGTGCAATAGTCAGATCTCGGGTTCTGATGCTGACGATTCTTCTCACGGAAGCCGTATAAAGAAGAATTAAGATCAATAGAGCAGCGAAGCCATATAAATAATGACGGTATCGTTTTGCAAATCCTATGAATCCGGTTTCTTTTAAGTACTCATAGGGTCCGATTTCCAGAGAACGGTATAAAGAGGAAACCGGCGTAAAGTCGCTGGCAAAGCCCCAACTGTCTCCTCCTCTCGTCCGATCCATGGTAAGCAGTCCCACTGACACTGTCTTAACTAAATTCGAGTCTGCTTTAGGCAAGGAAGCAAAGACAACATCCGGATATAAGTCTGTGGATACTTTGCATGAAATTAAAGAGTCATTCTTAGGGTTTAGTACTCTTAGGGCTCCTTTTGCTATTGTCCCTTCCCTCTCGAATTGCTCCAGATCACAAGTCTTGAGTATCCCAACGTCAACCTGCTTATTGAGCACCATAGAGGCGACGTCCGGTATCCCATAACCCGTATAGGTAATAACTGAAAACAATCTTTTAGGATCTAAGTTTTGAAGAAGCAGTTCTCCTAGCGCAATAATCCAGCCATCGAAGGAATTTGAGTCCGTCGCAGCAACGGAAACCCTAACCAAATCGGAAAGAGTATTAAACCGAGAATCGTTCGCACGAACCACAAATACAGAGCCTACAGATTTAGAAGGATCTTTGGCTCCTTGAGGATGGCGTGTTGCAATATGGCGCGCGCCGGCAGATTCTGCCACATAGGCAAAGAATCCACTCGGAGCAATAAAGAAATCGAGATCTCCTGCTTTAATCGCCTTTTGCAGGTTCTCGAACGACAACTCGACGGACTTGATTTCATATTGAGGAATCACCTTTCTCAAATGTTCCATCGTTGGCCCGAAGGTTTGAACATAAAACCAGGGGTCAATCGTATCTAAGATGCCAATAGTGATCGTCTTAGACCACACAGAAGTCGCACAAGCTGCGCCAAGGGCAATCAAGAATAAGAGTTTAGAAATTGACCTAAACACAACTTATCTCTGAAGGGGTTAAAAATTGAATCTCACTGAAAATAAAAGAATGAAGAATCAGGTCAGACAATATTTAACTGCTTCAGACTGTCTTGAATTCCACTAATCGACGAGTCGGAATTCGCTGAGCCCGAATCGTCTTGTATCCGAAACACATCGCACTAAAACATTCCTCGTCTTCTTTAATCCCCAAAAGCTCTCGAACTTCCCTGCTTCTTTTTGCGGCAGCGGTTGCGTAACCGGCAAAACAGCAACCGATATTCATCGTTTCTGCTGCAAGATTGAAGTAAGTCAGATTAATCCCGCTCTCCACGCCGCCCCAAACTGCGGTTTTAGGTCCGACACTGAAAACAACCGATGGCGCATTGCGGAGAATAGGATCTTGTCCTGCACGATAACGCTCTAGGATGGAATCGATTTTGCTTGCATAACGTTTGCCGTAAACCGGATCGGTTCGACAGTCCCCGTCGAACCACTGTGCGATTAATTCCAAGAATTTTTTAGTCGTTTCCGGCTTTGTGATGATTAAACGCAAAAAACGGTTATTTCCACCCGAGGGCGCATACCCGACCACTTCAAGAATCTTTTCGAGATCGGATTGCTTCACTGACTGAGAGGAAAAACTCCTATATGAACGTCTTTGTTTGAGGGCCTGAATAATTGTTTTTGAGGCTGAAGAAGAAGGCATTGATGTCTTCTCTAGATCGGCAGCCAAAATACCGTTGTGAATAGCGGCCCCTACCGGACAATATGCTGTGCATTGTCCACAGTCGTTGCAAAGATGCTCCCGTCCTTCGATCATTTTTGGACGACCATTATCAAGAATTAACAGGCGCTTCGGACAGACAAGAATACAGGTTCCGCAGCCGATGCAGTTATCAGAACTCGTTGTGCAATGAGATGGCATGATGTTCTCGCTTGGGTTGAGTTTGGTTTTTCTTCTATGAGTGAAATTTTCTCATCAATTAGGCCAGGAATTCGGTTTTCGACCCGGCGTTTGAACCAACGGGATAAGTGTTTTATGGCCCGGGTATCTGTGAAAGAAAAAATAGCTCCTGACCACATATTGCCGATCAGAAGCCATTACAGGAGGTAAACCGATAAATTAATTTATTTTTTTAAAACTCATGGCAGAGACCCATGAACATAGATCGAGTGTTGACTCGTTCTACGGTACGTTTCCAAACCTTCTTAGATAACTTGGTGTTCTCAGATTTGCCATGAATATATCCGAGAGCACCATAAGCGTAAGTTCGTTTGGAAATCGGATATTTGTACCCGACCATCGCCTGGTAAACATCAGCCTTCGAATCATTAAAGTCGCGTTTAGCATGTGCATAGCCAAGCGTGCCGTTCAGCTCTCCGCCGAATAACTTGATTTTCGTTCCGAGTGTCACGGCGTTTGTATCGTAACCCTCAGCTGCTTTGCTGTCCTTGCTGTCGTATTTAGCAGCGGCAATAGCTTTGGCATCTCCCTGGCGAGGGGTTTTGATATTTTGTCCGTATTGGTACCCCAAATACATACGCACGTCACCGAAATCATATGTTCCGCCAATGTTGTAAGTTCTCTGATCTTTTAGGTCTTTACCGGCGGCCACTCCTGCATCTGTCTTGACAGCTGAATCGTTGTAGAACAAGTTGTCGAATGCTGCGATCAGCCTCAAGTTCTTATAACGATAGGTTGCACCGACTGCAATGTAGCGGTTCTTTTGAGATGAAACAACATCATCATCGTCAACACCATTGGAATACTGAGCATAGAGTTTGAACCCGCTGAGGTCCGGTGACTCATACTTAACCATGTTATTCAAGCGGGCAGCGATGTTACCTGCAAAGATTTTGGTCAAAGCGCCTTCTTTCCATGTAATACCGAACGGACTCATTGCCCCGACAATGCCGCCATGAGTACCTGCAGTCAGAGCACCGGTCCGACCGAATTCCATTGCACCAAACGGTGTTGCGACGCCCATATAACTGTCACGATAGAAAGCAGTACCTGCCTCTTTTTCATCACCGTTGTCACTATCGAAGCCCTGCTCTAAGCGAAAATACACCTTGTAGCCTTTACCCAGATCTTCCTGACCTTCGAGGCCGAAGCGAGAGCCTTTTGTTATACCTGAAGCCATTTCGACAATGGTTTGACCATTAGATGCATGGTGAGCATAGACACCAGTATCTAATACTCCGTAGAGCTTAACGCTCGAAGACGGAGCGGCTGCAATAGCAGCGCCCCAGGTTAAGGCGGACAAGACAAGAACTGCTGTTTTTGAAACTTTCATCTGAAACTCCCTGGTTAGTCATGTGAGATTTCAGATCATTTTGGTGAGAGACTTTCAGAAGCGACAGGCAAATTCCAAAAGAACATTTTGCCGTTTACGCAAAGTCGGCCAACGAACCGAGGTGTGAATCTAAGCGTATAGAGAAAACAAAAAAATTCAAAAAATATGTTTAATGTTTATAAATGTATTCAAAGAGATAGATCTATTTTGAAGATCTTGCAAAAACGTTGTGCAAATTGTGTTACCTAATGTCAAATATCGATCTGAACCTTATTATTAGTTTTATCAAATACTCCAATTCCTTAATATTGCGTTCAGACAAATTAGACCAAAGTCATTAAAGGAGATAGCTCATCTTGACACATGCTTAACCTCAAGGAGGAGTGCCTTAACTTAATTCCCGCGTCTATCTGGCTTATCTCCTCGGGAACTTCGGATGTATTCGAAAAAAGGAGCACGAAGGCTCCAAAAACTTCTCTAGTTTTAATAAAAATCACCTTAATGCTCTTTCAATAAAGACAAGAAGAAACTCTGAACTTCTCTTGGCCCGTTCCTTTTTCCAAGTTAGGAAACAAGTGTTTTTTGGACCACTTAGACCAAGAGAAAGTTTGAATAACTGCAGATCTACATGACAGGACAACCGATCGGCTTCATTTCTCGGTACTGTTCAACCTTAACCGGAATACCGGACCGACAAAATGCGCCTGCATAGTAGTCATTCAGCACTTTAACTGCGCCTGGTCGGGTCGGATCCACCGGAATCAGTCGATTAATGGCGGTTCCGCCTCCTCTCCTTCTCGCCACAGGCAGCGATTTACCATCAACTTCTCGGACCTCAACACCGCCTGCCCAGTGACCGTAGGCATGAGGCACACAAACCGTCATTTGGGCAACACCATCGTCACAGACCAGTACGCCTTCAGCAGTGACACCGTCCGGACTCGTTAATACCACTCTTTCCTTGTCTTTAAGGCCAAACTGCTGAGCCGTATTTTTGTTCATGTAAATGAAATTCTGCGGCGAGACTTGATTGCAGTGGTCAAAGAAACCGGAATAATTAGATCTTAGGATCGGTTTATAGGTAGACAAGACCAACGGATATTGATCTTTATCCCAATGCTTCTCCCACTGGTCGCCGTTAAAGAACTTCGGCTTCTCGTAGACCGGAATACCGGGATAGGCTTCTCCGCTGAAGCAATGTTTCTGAGTTGCGATGGCCGGATTAAAGATTTGAAGGAATTTGCCGCCGCCGTTTGCCAGGAAATCGCCGTTGTATTTATCCGATTTTTCATAGTAGCCCCCGCGAGAAAGCAGAGCTTCTACCTGAGCGCACTCCTCCGGTGTCAGCACGGTTTCCAGAGGTTTCATCGCACGAGGCAAAGCCGCTAATTCTCGGTCGGAATCCGCTACTTCAGGCAAATGTTCGCACTGTGAAGCAACGTTGCTCAGATAGTAGGCATACCAATCGTCAAATCGTTTCAGAGAGGCTTTCGTTCCGTCTTTCTTAGTGACTGCCTGTTCTCCGAAGCCCGGAAGATTCAATTTTTTCGCAACATCAAAAATAAATTCTTCCATGCAGATATGGCGGCCGTCTGCAGTCAAAGCGGTTCTCGGCGTGACAACAGGGACTCCGGCAACCACACATTGGTCAAAGTTACCCCATGTTCTGTCGCAGCCGTATTCTTCAAACATGACGCGATCCGGAATAATGTAATCGGCATTCCTGTTCGTCTCATTGACAAAAGCGTCAATCGCTACAAACAGAGGAAGCTTTTTAGTATCACGGAGAGCTTTTTCTGCTTCACAAGGCAATGAACTGGCACTGTAAACGGGGTTGCTGCGCCAATTAATCAGCGCTTTAGCTTGATAAGGCTCTTCATTGGCAATGGCTAGCAGTGCTTCTGCGGCATTAAGCCCCGTGTAGTCGGAAGCTAAAGGATGGTAGACGTGCTTGGCCGGATACGGATTTTCCTTGTTCTTAACGTGCTCGGCGTATTCGGTGGAGCTTTCATAGGGATAGTTCCTGCAAACACTCACCACGCCGTCCTGGCTCACGCCGCCCTGAACATTTTCCAGGTCGTAGTTTCCGCTGAATCCCATGAAGGCGCCGTTGCCGTAAACCGCCCCGCCCTTTCGGTCATGAGAACCGGCCAGAGTATTCAAAATACAGATCAGCCAAGAACTCATCACAGAATCCCAGCCGTTGTTGCCGGTATTGGAGACGGCCACGACCTTGGTTCCGTGAGAAGTAAATTCTTTCGCTACCGCTTCGATGGTTTCGACCGGAACACCGCATACTTTAGAGAGGTATTTCAAGGAGTGTTCTTTGGCGCGTTCTTTCAAAAGCTGCAGAGCGGATTTATAACGGATGTTTTTAGGCACTGCATTTGTGAATACTCTGTCTACATAGAGTTCTGCTGGGCCGCTCTTTGATGCAGCCTGGAGAACGCCTTCCGAATAAACGACGCCGTCGCCCTTTTCGCCAAGTCCGAATTCTGAGGCGTCTGCCAAAGTGTTCGTTTCTGTATTAATGAGGTAAGAGGCATTAGACCAATTGATTTCGCCGTTCTTTTTAGCCGCAGCTTCATTCGGTGCGCTCAAGAATTTTTGATTTTCTTTGCCCGAATTCAGAATGACCTGAATCAAAGCAAGCAGGAATGCCGTATCTTCGCCCGGGCGGATGGGAACCCATTGCGCCCCTGTTCCGTTCGTCACGTTGCTTCTTAAGATCGGATCCACACAAACGTACTTGGCATTACGGTTTACACGTGCTTTGCTTAAGCCCGAACCCGTTCTGTTGATGCTGGCGCCGGAGCAGCCGGGCGCCGTACCGATGAAAATAGCGTACTCGAAATTATCCCAATCGACATCGCACATGCCCGCGCCGATCTCAGGCGCAAGACCCAGGGCATAACCGACACCGACGGGAGCGCCGCAATAACCGTGTTTTGTCGTGATGTTTACCGTACCGAAGCCTTGGCGCATAAATCTGCCGTAAAGGCTTCCGCGCATCGTATCTTCTTCATTAAATGTCGCAAATAACTGATTGCTCTTTACACCGAATTCAGGAACTCCGGGCACCACAGGCGTTTTTGTATCGCGAATGGCACGAAGTCCCTGGACTTCTCCTTCTCCGAACAAATTGCCTCCCTCGACAATTTCCTGCAGGGCTTGTTCATAAGGGATAGTGATCCAGCGGTCTTCTCCTCGTTTGCCGGCGCGTTTTAAGACTTTTAGAACGCGATAAGGATCATCGACGGAATCAAGTCCGCTAGCGCCTTTACCACAGGAAGTCGCTCTAAAGATTTTGCCGTTTTTTCCGAGGTAAAGCGCTTGATAAGCTTCCGCAACAGATGTTTTTAGAGGGAGCGGCGCACCGCCAGTCACGACTTCGCAGTAAGGATTGCCGGCGAGCCGGGTAATTTTGTCTGTGACTTCGTCTACGCGATATCGAAGTCCGCACATATTGTTGCAGGTAAAGCAGCGTGTAAAGCCCACCCTGACGCCGGGCTGCAGAGCAACACCTGCTCGATTGACTTTCAGTTCAGGTGCTGCGTGGTTGCCGAAATGATTTGCATTATTTGCCATGATACTTCCCCTTATCGCTGCCAGTTCTTGAAATCGGCCTGCAGCCACTTCTTATCTTCAAAGTTCTCGGGCAAACCAATGTAGAAAATATTCGGTTTTGTGCCGACGGACTGCAGCAGGACGTAGGTTTTATTGTTTTTTATCAATTGGTGTACTTCACTGTTTTCATCGTTCAGATCACCGAAATAGCGGGCACCTCCGATACAGCTTTCCACGCAAACGGGAAGCAAGCCCTCCTGCAGACGATGAATGCAGAAGTTGCATTTTTCGGGCGGATTTTTATGAGTCGGGTCCGGTTTTCTGGCGCCATAAGCGCAGGCTTTTGTACAGTTCATGCAATGAATACATTTGTCATAGTCAATCACGACGATGCCGTCCTCAGGACGCTTGTAGGTTGCCTTGACCGGACAGACTTTTACGCAGGTCGGATTCTCGCAGTGGTTGCATTGATTGGGAAGCGCGATCATGACAACGCCGTCGTCGTTTTTTAACGAGAGCTGGTTGACAACCGTACGTTCGCGGCCGGGGTCGGTTTGGTTTTCAATGCTGCAGTTCACCGTGCAGGACAAGCAGCCGGTACATCTTCTGACATCAAAAACCATGGCGTAATGTTTGCCCGACGTCTTAGCGAGCACAACTTGCGGGGAGACTGCTGTAAAAGCCGTGCCTGAGGCGATGAGTTTTAAGAGTGTTCTTCTGTCTAACATCTTGTTAATCCTAGAGATTCTTTTGTTCGGCTCCGCCTAAAGAAGCGGAGCCGAAGAGGCGTTTACTTGTTCTGACTCTGGACCTTGGCGTACCAGAGGTTGTGATTTTGTTTTGCCCAATTTTCGTCACACTTGCCGCTCAGCATGTTTTCCATGCCGCCTTCGCTCATCACGGCGCCCATGTAGATGTGAACCACGGAGAAAGCTCCGAGAATGATGGCGCTGCAAATGTGGATGATGAGAGCCAGGAGTGCGCCGTTCTTAGAGAGCGCTCCGAAGATTCCGGGGAACAAAAGGAGCAAACCTGTTGCCACCAGCGCAAGACCGAAAATTGTGAAAGTCCAGAAGAAAGCTTTCTCACCGGCGTTAGCAAACCCTGCATCAGGATGCTTGGCTTTGCCGCCTAGATTGATGTATCCGCCGAGCGCAAGGAACCATTTGCCGTCACAGCTTTCGGGAAGCTGATTTTTGCTCCATTTCACCATGAGAATCACCGCAGCAATGATGAACGGAATGGCAAAAATGTTATGGAACAAAACGCTGGCGTATACGAGGCTGTGGAAATGGGCTGGTGTCATCATAGGAGCGAGCCAGACTTTACCGGCGCCGATCACGAATCCGGACAGAATCAGGATGATGCAGGGAACCGCAACGCACCAATGAAGGACGACATCTCCCACAGACCAGCGCTGAACCAACTTCCCGGAAAAACCTTCGGAGAGCTTTGCGCGGCCGTTAATTAAGACGAAAACCGCAAAGAGGACAGCAACTGCAACAACAGAAGCGAAGATTAGGTTGGAGATCATTTCGGCAGACTGCAAAAAGCCGAGATAACCGGAAGACACTGAATTCGGGTCATATGTAGACATCAGAAGTCCCGCATTATCGGTATAACCTAAATACTGAGGGATGTCTCTTTGAATCTGATGCTCTACGACCGGAGACCAAAATTCAGGCTGTTTGACCGCTGTCTCTTGAGCAATTGCCGCTGTCGACATAACGGAAGCTAGTAAGGCTAAAAATTTGTTCATGATATTTTTCCTTGGAATGCGGGCAAAAGTTAGACGGCTTGGGTTCGACGAAGCTCAGCCTTCAGCGCAGCAGAGGCTTCCTTCCAAAAATCTTGACTAGTGTTCTCTGCAATCGCGTCCAGGAACGGCTCGAACCATTTGTCAAAATGCTCTGCGCGGAAAGCATCCGACAAACCTTGAATATCTTTGAGCAGCTGCTCTTGGCTCCCCTTTCCGCTCACTTCTTCAAAGAGCGCATCAAGGAAATAAAGAAACTCAAGTTCATTGCCGAAAAAATCCGGCAGCTCATTCAACAGAGAAGCACTGGAGAGGCCTGCGGCAGCGTAAAAATTCGCTATGTCTTCTGCTACCGGTCCGTTGAGCTTTCTGGATCCCGTCACCCAGGCGGATTCATAGGGAACGACAATTAAGCGGTAAGGACCGATGCAGAGCCGATTGAATTCCGCCTCCGTCTCCTCCGGGTGCTGGGCCGCTTCTTTCGCTTCCTCAGCAAGAGCGGGATAGCCGCTGCTTTGTGCCCAAAGCTGTAGGTTCGAGTAAGTCGAAGGGAGACCGGGCTTCAAAAATAAATCTTTGAAAACCTCAAGCGTCTTCTTTTGCCCGTTAGATGTCATTTTCTTTCTCGGATGATGATCATGTTGGGTTTGTTAGGGCCGTCGGAATAGCCGATACCCTGTTTTGAAGCGGAGGCTTTCTGCGCCAGCACCTGAGTGACGTTGCCGAGCTGCAGACATTTGACCGGGCAGCCGTCGACACAGGCCGGATTCAAACCGGCATCCAAGAGTTCAACGCAAAGATTGCACTTGGCTGCTTTGCCGTCGATCTTGCTGATCGTAATCGCGTCATACGGGCAGGCTTCTTTGCATAAACCGCAGGAAGTACACTTATTTCTATCCAAAACCACAATCCCGTCAGGGCGCTTTGTGAAAGCAGCAGCCGGGCAAACTGCCAGACAGGTCGGGTTCGAGCAGTGCATGCAGGTGTGAGAGAACCAAACGTCTCTGACGCGGCCGTCTGCGGACCTCACTTCATAGAGGTCCACTTTGCGGAAGCGGACATCCTCGGGCAGTTCGTTATGAATCTGACAGGCAACAGAGCAGCCGCCGCAACCGACACAGTTTTCCTGTCTGAAAATGAAACCTTTTTGAAATTTGTTGCTCATTTCGTACTCCTATGCCTTGCTAAGGTTCACTCTGGTTGAGTGGTAAGCAGAACAGCCACCCATGTCCGTCAGCTTGCCGGTTGTCAAAGAATTGGTATTGGTGTTTTGACCGTATGGGTTGGTGCTTCTCCAGTTACACTTAGCCGTGCGGACCACACCCGGAGCGACACGCGTCGTCACGCGAGCCACAAAGAATGCTTCGCCTCTTTGATTGTTCAGACGAACTTTGTCACCGGACTTAATACCCAAGCGTTTTGCATCTTCCGGATTGACTTCGCATTCATAGGCGTTGTAGGCGCGAATGTATTTAACGTTATAGAAAGAGGAATTGACGCGCTGAGGGATTCCGGGAGAAAGAAGACGGAACGGCAGGTTCTTTTCTTCTTCGGGCATTTCTTCTTCACACAGCGTCAGATCGATCACCGGATCAAATCCCGCTTTCTTCATAATGTTGGAATAAAGCTCGATCTTGCCGGATTCCGTTTCTGCCTTACCGCCGGAGCGAACCGGGACGCTTTCGGGCATATCGAGATGGATGAACTTTTCTTTTTCTAGACGTTCAAGCGTAATGCCCTGATACCACGGTGTTTCTGTCTGCAGGAACTGACGGATAATGTCCTTCGGTGTGTCGCGGAAAGCCTGATCCTTGAAGCCCATTCTTCTGCCCCACTCCGCGAAGAAATCCCAATTTGGTTTGGATTCGCCTACCGGTTCAATCACTTTCTCGCAGATCTGAACGTACCAGGAGTGGTAGTCGCCGATGATGTCATCGGTTTCGAACTGGGTAGAAGCCGGGAGAATCAAGTCGCAGTACTCAAGAGAGTCGGTCATGACCATGTCGAAGCCCACAACGAACAAGTCTTTGCGCTTGAGGTTTTCGATCACGGCATTGACGTTCGGAGAGACTGCCACCGGGTTACCGTTATAGATCACTAAGAGATGGATCGGCTTGATCGGACGATTTTCTGTGGTCGGATTTTCTGCCTTCAAGGCCATATCCAAGTCCGTCATATTGACATGCTGCTGTTTGCCTTTACGCAGATAGTTGCCGCGGCCGAGATTCAGGTTCATGCCGGTAATCGGACGAACGTTATCGTAAATAATGCCGCAGGACGGTTTGTCGAACATGCCTCTCATTGCCTGCATGATGGCAATGGCACGCGTCATACGAGCACCGTTGTAATTACGCTGCATACCGTAGCCGGCGCGGATAATGATTCGCTCGGCACGGCCGTACACATCGGCAAATTCTTCAATTTGCTTTTGCGTGAGACCGGTTACTCGTTCGATGTCCTTCCAATCGACGGAGTTGACTTTAGCGATCGCCTGATCAGCACCAATGCAGCAGTTCTTGAGGAAGTCGTGATCGATCATGTCATGGGCGATCAAATACTTCATGACACCGGTTGCGACCCATGCGTCGGTAGAAGGTTTCGGCTGCAGATAGATATCGGCCTGTGAGCAGATCGGTGTACGGTTCGGATTGACGGCTAAAACTTTGGCGCCTTTGTCTCTGGCTTCATTAATCAGCTTAATTCCGTGAACATTAGAGACTGTTTCATTGAAACCCCAGGAAACATAGCAGTCGCAGTTGGGGATGGTTTCGGGGTCAGGACCGTCTGTAGTGCCCTGCACGCTGCCGTAGCCCCACACACCTGCTTCCGTACAAACCAGGCGATCCAGAATGGAAGAACCGATGCGGTTGAAGAAACGGTCGGCGCCACGCATACCGATAGCACCGTAGTTGCCTGAATAGGAATACGGAAGGATGGCCTCGGAGCCGTATTGCTCGATCACTTCATTGGTTTTCTTGATCAATATATCCCAGGCTTCTTCCCAGGTAATTCTTCTCCACTTATGAGAACCCTTTTCTCCGACTCTGACCGTCGGATGAAGGATTCGATCGGGCGCATAAGTGTATTCAACGTATGTCAGGCCCTTAACACACGGGCACGAGCCCGTTTTGTACTGTTCATCGGCACCTCTGACATAAGTCATGCGGCCGTTCTGAACGCTGAACTTCATCAGGCATCTGTCTGCGCAGTTTCTCAGACAACTGCTGTATTTAATGGTTCCTGCTCTTTTTGCGAGAAGCGAAGTATTTGCGCCGTAGCTGTTCATCGCGAGCGCTTTGGTCGGAGCAAGTCCTGTCAGCGTTCCAAGGACAGCCGATGCGCCGATACCCTGAAGAAAATATCTTCGCGTAAGCTTCATCATGTTTATGACTCCTTTAGATTTGGGGTTTTAAATAACGTCTTTTCCCAAGACAGCTCCGGATCCTGCCCTAGTTGACTGCTCTTTATTCATTGAGGGCTTTCTGCCACTCTTCAGTTAAACCTTTTTTGAGTTCCTGCTTTACCCAATCGAAGGCAGGAGACTGATTCGTATTGCCGTAAACGATGTAATTTCCGATCGGGCGCTCTGCGCTGCGCATTTTCTTAATGCGGTTGATGACCTGCCGCGGCAGCGTCATATAGGAGACGCCCGGAACCAGTTTGGAATACTGGCGGGTAAATTGATTGCAGACGACCGCCACCGAATCTGTAGACATCAAAAGCCGGAATGCGGCTGCCAAACTTTCGGTGTAGTTCGAGACCTGCATCTGGAGTCCCTTCTCTTCGCATACGCCCACCAACAGAGGACAGGCCACATCGCTGTAATTGTCGATTTCCAACAGTGGATATTTAGAAATATCATCGATCGAGAATTTCTTCTGTGTAAACAGCGGATGGCCGGTTCTTCCGAAAAGATAGATGTCGCTGGTTTCGGCGAAGCATTCGTAATTGAGACGCGGATCACCGAAACCTTCATAGACTACCGCGAAGTCCACTTCACCATTGATTAGCTCAGGGATGCAGTTGTGAGAGAGAATGCGGATATTGAAGCGCATCTTCGGGGCTCTAGGGAGCAGCTTCTCATTGATCACTTTCAGCGTCGGAAAGCAGAACTCGTCATAGACACGAAGTTCAAACGCACCTTCCGAGGTAAACGGATCAAACTTGGAGTGCTGCTTATCCATTTTACGGAAGAGCTGAACGATCTCGACCATCGTTTGCGAGATCTCAACGGCCTTCTGCGTTGGGCAGAAGCCGCTCTGCGTGCGAACAAACAGCGGATCGTCGTACATTTCCCGCAAGGAAGCGAGTGCACGACTAATCGCAGAATTGCTGATTCCGAGCTCAGTTGCAGCCTGACTTGCATTTCTTAACTTGAAGACTGCAAGAAAGATTTTGCAGAGCTGGTACGTTAACTGGTTAATTGTCATAGTGGGGCTTCTTTGGGGCTTGAAGTTGGGTCAATTATATGAAGCCGCCATCCTAAAGAATTTGATAATTATCAAACTTCTTAAAATTGATTTTTTCGAAAAAACCAATTTTTAAATTATGAAAAACGTTTTAATTCAATAAGTTGTAAGTATCGTTTTGCAAGATAAGAAAAATTAAGAATAATGATTTACCCCAATTTACTTTTGATTTATCAGATGCTTAAGATTCTTTAAGAGATTGCTCTAATTGCCTTATTATTTTCGAATAAGTCACGAAGACTTTTGGGGGCCAAAAGTTTAAGGTCCACGAAGAATTGAGTAGCCGAAATTTGGGATGACTAGGAACTGACAACGCTGGATGCCGCTTGGACAATTCCCAGCCACCGCCGTTCGAACACATTTTTCAGAGTTCTCCTAATTTATTTTGTAGCTTCTAACTTCTAGACTTTATTCTCGTGTTCGTTATCACAATCGTCAGTGATGAAAAGACTTATCACGGGTTTATTCATTTTCCTTATTGGAGTAACTGCGGCCCACGCCGCTTCTGGTAGTTTGATGTTTGCTGCTACGGAAATGCCTAAGCCGGACCCATGTCTTCCTTTTATTGGTCAAACTTCTTCTTGGTTAAATGAAAATTTCTCCGGAAGGGTAAAGTTTGAATATTATGAAAGAAAGGAACTTGAGAAAGCTATTCGTGATGGCAAGGTTGACATCATCTTATCTGAGGCCGGAGAAGCCGCAAGACTGAGAAAATGGGGAACGAGGCCGCTCTTGACAGCCGTCAGTATTCGCCACCCTAACCCGCAAAGGGGCCAAGGTTCCGTGTTCTTTGTTCGCAATGACAGAAAAGATTTGACAGAATTAAAAGATCTTCGCAACTTAAAGCTGGCAGCAACCGACGATAATGACTTTACCGGGTTCCATGCCGGGATGGGTGAATTGATCCATAGGGGATTTAACCCGGACAAGTTCTTTTCCCATATTCAGTTCATAGGCAGCAGCTCGAAAGTCGCCATGCACCACGTCGTGGATGATGTTATTTCCGGCAAAGCCGATGTCGGTATCGTAAGGACTTGCTTCCTGGAAGACCTCGAAAAACTCAGCGGACAGGCTTATCCCGTAAAAGTGATCGGAGAAAAGCCGAAAGACAGTTTCGCATGTAAGCGTTCCACGGATCTCTATCCCAATTGGACGATCTCTTCTACTAAAAATCTTTCCTCCGAAGATCTAAGAGATGTCACCAAATTTCTGCTGGAAATGCCCAAAACCTCTGATGGAATGTATTGGTCGTTAGCCCCCGATTTAAGCAATGTTGAAAATTTAATGAAGGAACTAAAAATCGGAGAATACGACTTCCTTCGACACTGGTCCTTGAAGCAAGTCTGGGCTGAATACAAAACTTTCATACTTCTTATCCCATTTGTGATACTTAATTTGATCTGGTTCAGCTGGCGATCCTCTAAATTGGTCGAAAAAAGAACGAATCAGCTTAGAAAATCTTTCAAGGAGCGGGAGCAAATACGGGAAAAAGCCGAAAAAATTAAAGGAGAACTTGAGCAATTCCAAAAGGCTTCTATCGTTGGTCAGATGTCTAATATTTTTGCCCACGAAGTCAAACAGCCCTTACATGCCCTTTACTGTTATGCCCACGCTCTCCAAAGAAGCATCGACAACGGAAAATCCGATGAGGAGTTATTAAAAGAAGGATTAAATAAGATTCAGGACCAAGCTCAGCATATCGGCAAAATTGTCGAGGGCGTTCGAGTTTATGCAAAAGGGAAAGAATCGGAGAAAGAAAATGTTGATTTAAATCTTCTTCTCCAAAAAATTTGTACATCTCTGAAGAGAAAACACAAGCTCCTTCTGCGCCTGCCCGAAGGGAATTTCTTCATAACTGCAAATCCTCTTGAAATACAACTCATCTTCACCAATATCTTAAAAAAATGCAGTTGAAGCCTCTGAAAAAAACGATAACCCGGAGGTTTCAGTTGAAGTGAATCATGTTTCCGAGGGCCCTTCTCACCACTACGTTGTCACTGTTTCCGACAATGGTCCAAAGCTGACTGAAGCAGAGTTTAATGAGATCGGCCTCCCTTTAGTTACATCCAAAAAGAACGGCTTAGGGCTCGGAATTAACATTGTTAAAACCTTGCTTCTGAAATACGGGGGCAATTTAAAATTTATTCAAAAAGAGCCTGCAGGCATTAAATCGGTTATTACTTTGCCGATAACTCAGAATAATGAAGAGAAACAATAATGAGTAAGGATTTGGAATTAAATTTTCTCCTTCGGGTGGTTGACGACGATCCACGAACGCTTGATGCCGTCACCTTCATGCTGAAGTGTGAGGGTTATGAAGTTACCCCCTATTTATCGCCCGCAGATTTCTTCTCCAACGACGTGCCTTCCGTCCCGGGCTGTGTCATCTCAGATATTAAGATGGAACCCATGAACGGCATCGAATTCTATAAGGAAGCGATGGCCCGAAGGTACACCCATCCGTTCATTTTCCTGACCGCATTTGCCGATATAGAACTAGCCGTCAATTCGATGAAGGATGGTGTTATTGACTATCTGGTTAAACCAGTTGTCGCTGAAAAACTCTTTTTGTCCGTCGCTCGAGCCATCCGAATTGATTCTCTTCAATATGTAGGCATTGAAAACAAAAGAGAATGCAGTAAACGCTGGGACAGGCTGACCAGCCGTGAAAAACAGATTATGGAACTGGTTGCATCGGGTAAAACCAGTGTGCAAATCTCTGTAATCCTCGCAATCAGTGAGAGAACCGTGCAGACTCATCGATCCAGTGCATTACAAAAACTTGAACTCTCTTCTCCCGCCGATGTCGGAATTTTGATTTCCCACTTAAAAGAATGAAGGATCTTTGACAACAATCAACATACGTACGTAGGTCCCGTCAAAGCGGATTTTTATACTTTTTTCATCGAATCCAAACAAACTCAACTAAGGAGAAAACGATGAAAAGTATATCCAGACGACAATTTTTCAAGGGTTCCACCGGTATTGCCGGCGCTGCAGCCTTGATGCCTTTTGCACAAGCACAGCAAATTCCTCCGCATTGCCAGAACGTTCCGACCAAATGGGACTTTACTGCCGACGTAGTGGTAGTAGGTGCAGGTGCTTGCGGAATGGCTTCTGCTATTCGAGCAGCCGATGCCGGTGCCGACATTTTAGTCGTCGATACAAACTATGATATCGGCGGCCATGCCATCTTATCGGCCAGTTCCATTGCATTAGGCGGCGGAACAGCGCTGCAGAAGAAATACGGTATCAAAGACGATCCGGAAACTTATTTCAAGGATTTAACCGACTGGACCGTGACAGAGACCGACGGTATGCCGGACTACCGTTTCTGCGACAGAGAACTTCAGCACTCTTTGGCTTACAACGGCGCAGCAGTTTTTGATTTTCTAAAAGCCAACGGCCTTCCCTTCGAAGACGAAGCACCCGACAATTTCCAGGCTAACCACGCTTCCGGTGTCTCTGCCCTTCGTTCTCATCACGTCAAATGGAGAAACGGAGTCGGCGCCCCGAGCCCATCCGGTACTAACGGAACATCGGTTATGCGTCCTCTCGATGCTTCGGCACGCAAGAGAAAGAACATCCGCTTCCTGTTCAACTACCACATGGATCAGATTTTTAGAGAACAGCCTCTTGCCGGCCGAGTCATCGGCATTGAAGCCCATTACACGCCGACCATCCTTCCCGGACAAGATAAACCCCTTGTCAGTTGGAATAAAGAAGGCAACGTGGAATGCAGTAAGCCCACTATCACCATAAAGGCTAGCAAGGGAATCGTGATCGCAACAGGCGGCAATACCGGCAACGTAGAATTCCGCAGAATGTTCGATCCGCGTCTGACCAAAGAATTTCAGTGTGCAGGTGCAGAATGGTCTCCGCAAGACGGTTCAGGTGAATTAGCTGCTATGGCCATCGGTGCCGCCCTTTGGGGAACATGCAATCAGGCTATGAACCGCAACGGAGCTCTAAGAAGAGGAGCCTTTATCGGCAGCCGCACCGGATATGTAGCCTGGAAACCTCAGAGTCCTATTTGGGGCAAAGTTAAAGCAACGGGCTTATTCGTAGGCAATTGGCAGGACTGCATTGCCGTCAACCAAGCCGGTCATCGTTTCTATAACGAAATCGCTGCTGCTTACCCCAACGGTACCTGCTACGGCTTCTATGATAAAGCCGGCGGTTACGTCAGAGGTGACTGGAGAAACCCCTCTAAAGTCCAACCTAAGTTTAAGAATTACATTGATGCCGCTTGCGCGATTAATGAGGGTTCAACCGGACCGGACTGGGCTGCAGGTCCTCAGTGGGCGATTTTTGACAGCGATGCAATTAAGCGCGAGAAATGGAATATCACTCCGCAGACCGGGGAAGAAGGCTACTTCTTTGTCGCCGATACTCTGGACGAGCTCCAGGACAAACTCACCCAGAATCCCTACCAAAACTACAAGATGCCAAAAGGCCGTCTTGCTGAAACTGTCGCTCGATACAACTCGATGGTAGATAAGGGCGTCGACGAAGATTTCGATAAACCGAAACCCAAATTCAAGATTGAAAAAGGCCCCTTCTATGCTGCCTGGTGCACTTTCAATACACACGATACCTATGCGGGTTTGAGAGTCAACGGAAAGAATCAAGTCGTCGATTTCAAAGGCGAAGTCATTCCTGGACTTTACTGCGGCGGTGAATCTGCCGGCGGTTTGAGCCAACATGGTATGGGAAGATGCTTCACAGCCGGCTACATCATCGGCGGCGAAGTCGTTAAAGGTTAATTTAGATTCTTGACAGGGCGGAAAAGGGAAACCTTTTCCGCTGCAATTATGAAATTTAGAAATCCTATCTTTCTGGCATTGCTGTCCCTGGCTTTTGTTTGTTCCACCTCAACCGCAGCAAATTTAGGCGCTGAAAAACATGCAGCAAAAGGCGTTAACTGCGCCGTTTGTCACGGAACCACAAACCCACCTATAGCTCCCGAGACCGCAACTTGCATACAGTGTCACGACAAGAAAGCATTAATGGAAAAAACATCAAAAATAAAACCTACCAACCCTCATACATCACCACACTACGGTGATGATCTGGACTGCACAAATTGCCACAAGATGCACTCTCCGAGCGAGAATTACTGCTCACAGTGTCACAACTTTGAATACAAAGTTCCTTAGGCAACTCAGCCCCCCCGACTATTGATATTGCTTCAACCACCTCAACTTGTGATCCTTAAATGACATAGGGCGCCGCCGGCGCCCTATATGCATTAATTATTGCTCAATCAAGTTCTCAATTTTGCAAAGACTTAAGTGCTGTCTGAGCTGCGATCTTACCGAATACAATATTTCCGGTGACAGCGTTTCCTCCGTATCGATCCATTCCGTGCCATTCACCGACGACTTCGCCTGCGGCCAGAAGACCGGAGATTGCCTTACCATCTTTATCAAGAACCTGCATAGATGGATTTGCCTTTAATCCGCCTAAGGTTCCTCCGATCCCAGGGATCACTTCGATTGCATAAAGTTTTCCTCGCATACTGCTCAGAAGTTCTTTTCTATTGAAATCGGGGTCGGATTTGTTATCGAAGTATGTGCCGTACTGTTTAATCGTATTGGCAAAAGCTTCCTTCGGGAGACCTAACTTTTCGGCAAGTTCTTCGGGCGTTGCTCCCTCTTTCACAAATCCGAGTTTCACATAACCTTCGTGAACCTTCTTACGCTTCTGGACAACTTCATCGTTATAAATGAGGAAAGCAGAAGACCCCTGCTGCTTCAGAATTTCCGGCCCTAATTTGTTTCTTGCCGCCTGGTCATCAACAAAACGTTTACCGCTTCTGTTCACCAAAATGCCACCGTTGTTTCTAATGGCTTGGGTAATCATAATTGTCGTGCCCGCTGCCGCATTAGGATGGATTTGGACTCGTTCGAGGTGGTTGATCTGTGCTCCCGCGTTTCCTCCCAGCTGTAAGCCGTCACCATGCGAACCAGGCTGTGCTGTCGTGATAATGCCGTCGAATTGAGGATTATGCTGTGCAACTAATTTGCCATTGTTGGCATAACTTCCGGTGGCCAAAATAACTACTTTAACGTTGATTTGATAGAGGCCTGAGTGTTTGCCTTTTACTAAGACTCCGGTGACAGCTCCATCAGCATTCTGCACAAGCTTGACTACTTTTGAATTGACTCGAACATCTGCTCCGGACTTCATCAAAGCTGGCTCCATAACTTCCACCATGTAGCGTCCGATGCCTCCAGTCTTCGTATAGAGCTGGCGGGGATGTGTCGTTCCTCCGGTTTTGCCTTTCTGCAGATCCAGATGTCCGCCCAGGTCTTCAAACCACTTATAAGCATCTAAAGATTGCTCTCCAAGCGTTTGGATCAATGCTTTATCGTTTTGCTGCTTGCCGAGCTTTAAGGAATCCTTTACGAAGGTTCCTACATCATCGTTTACACCAGCTTCTTTTTGCTGAGGTGAACCTACGACATTCATACCACCTGTTGCCAACAAGGACGAGCCGCCTAAGATCGGCATCTTTTCCAAAACGACGACATTTTTACCCGCTTTTCTTAATTCGATTGCGGCAACCATGCCAGCTCCGCCACCACCTACAATGACGACATCCGTTGTTTCCTCATGATTCGGAACCGCATTCTTGTAATAAGACAAGTCTTCGGGGACAAACGGAACCTTGGCTCTGCCAAACTTCATGGGCATATTAAAGATATGACAGTTATTGCAATATGCAAAGCTTGCGGTATGGCCTTGATGGCATGTCGTGCAGCTGTTTATTGACAAGTGCCCTTGGTGCGCAGAAATAGCCAAGCCGTTTGACTTGTCTTTCTCTCCCATTTGAAGGTAGCTGCCGTGACAAGACTGACAATTCTTATCTATCTCTCTTTCCGAATCCGAGACTGTTCCCGACGGATGACAAGTATTGCAAGATGCATTTACTTTTTGAGAATGGAAACCAGCAAGATAATCCGCTTTGACGCCGTTTGTATACAACTGCTGTCCCGACATTTCATTCATAGAAGATGCAAAAGCTCCGCTCATGGAAAGCAGAAGTGAAACAGCAACTGAGGTTAACTGAAAGTATGCACTCATGTTCTCTCCTTTGGGTTATATCCATGAGTGTATTTAACTTATAAAATAATTAAAATTGATATATTTTCATTTGTCACATAAATATTTTTTATGGATATTATCAATCGCCTTCCTGAGCTCCGGGTCTTTCATATCGCAGCCGAAAATCTCAGCATGACTTCTGCCGCAAAACAGCTTTTCCTCACTCAGCCAGCGGTCAGCCACACGATTAAAGAACTGGAGAAACAATACGGCCATAAGTTATTCATTAGAGCCAACAGAAAAATCAGACTTACTTCTCAAGGTGAATTTTTATTCCAGCTCTGTGAAAAAATATTTGAGACTGTTCGGTCTCAGCAGATCAAATTAGATGAACACTTCAAGGTCAATAAAGGAGAGTTGAAGTTCAGTGCAACGCAGACGATTGTCAAATATTCTCTTATGTCCGCCATAAAAGAGTTTCATCTTTCAAATCCGGAGGCAGTATTTAAAGTCCAGTCGAGTTCTAAATTAGAAACTTATCGCTTGGTTTCTTCGGGTGCTGTGGAATTCGGATTCGTGACCACACCCATTCCAGTTGGTGCGTTAAGCGCCGGCCTTAAATATCAAAAGCTCTTTGATATTGAGGACGTCTTCATCAGTAATTCGGATCGTTACTCAGAAATAAGCAGAAAGCTCACTTTTGATGATGTTTGCAAAAGTTCTCTCATTACCTTGGGGAGGAATTCTCTCTCGTACCGATACCAAAAGGAATTTTTTGAGCGCAATAATTACTCCTTAACGCCCGACATAGAGTGTGACAATCTTGATTTAGTAGTCGAGTTTGTAGAGGCTGGTCTGGGTATCGGATGGATTACAGAAGCCGTTCTAGCCGATGCCATCCAGAAAGGACGAAAAATTAAGAAGCTCGATTTCGTGACTCCTCTTCCGAGACGAGAAATCGGCATCATTTCCAAAGCCGACAAAGAACTCTCTTATTTGGCAGAAAAATTTGTAGACTTGGTCAAGAGCCTCAAACGAATTTAAAAAACGTGAACAACTCAAATTCCCTGTGGCTGATACTCGCCTCTTTATTCTTTTCATTAATGACCGTAACGACGAAAGCGGCAGGGGCAAGCTATCAGTTCTATGACTTGATGTTATCAAAGTACCTTCTCGTCACTGTTTTGCTCTTCGTTCTCCTGAAGATAAAGCGGATTTCTTTAATTTCCCATAATCCCTTGCCGCTGGCAGGGAGATGTGCTTGTGGGGTATTGACAGCTGCCGCAAACATCTACCTCATCACATGTCTGCCGGCCTCCGTGGCTCAGTGCTTCAACTACACAGCGTCATTTTGGATTGTCTTATTTTTGTTTATCTTTCTTCTTACTAAAGGCAAACGAGTCCCGTTTTTTGTTCTGCTCCCGGTGATTTCAGGATTTGCAGGCATTTTGTATATGGTTAGTCCGCAAAAAACGAATATTCCATTTTACGTTCTAACAATTGCTGTCAGCTACGGATTATTTTCCGGAGCGGCTTCTCTGTTCTTAAAGCGACTCGGAACGTTAAAGGAGCCTACTTTAAGAGTGGCTTTTTATTTTTCGTTGGCGTGTTCGATATTCTCAGGGATCTTACGAGCTTGTTATGGCGGTGTTGGATTAATAACCCTGCTCTCGGATCCGCTGATTTGGCTCACTGTAATCTTTGCCCTTCTCTATCAGGTTACTAAAACATATGCCTGGCAGTTCGGCAATCCTTTCATCAACTCAGTCTTTCTTTTTCTTGGTATGCCCTTTGTCGTTGTGTTGTCAAAAGCGATCTTGAGTGAGAACCTTCTTCCTCATCAATGGATAGGAATGGCGATCATCCTAGTAAGCTCCTTCTTTTGTTACTACTTTCGGAAAGGGCTCAAGATTTAGGGAAATTTAAAGTCGCAGCTAAGTATTTAAAGAGAAAATTTCCATTCGGCACTTATGAACAATGAAAGCTGCATGCAATATCCAACTTATTGAAAAACACAAACAGAAGGACCCACAAGAGATCTTCTTAGGAAGAATAATATGCTATTATTTCTTCAGATTCGGTGAAATTTTCTCTGAAAATGATTAAATAACTACGGAGGAGCGATGCTTCTATCAATTTCTCTCAAAAATTGGAAATCATTCGAAGAAAAAACAACTTTCACGATGGAAGCAAGCAAAGAGCAACGGCACAGAGACACTTTGGCTGATTTCAAGAAATTTCGTCTTAAGCTCCTGCCAATCGCCGCCATCTTTGGTTCGAACGCCTCAGGTAAGTCCAATTTTGTAAAAGCTTTTTCCTTCGTTCAGCGATTGTTGCTTGAACCCGCAAAAGGATTATCCTCGCCTGAACCGTTCTCCTTCAGATTAGATGAAACCTTAAAAAGTGAACCTAGTGAGATTGAAATCCAACTCATGCTTGGAAAGTACGTCTACTCTTATTTTTTGTCCTTCACGAATCAAAAGATTTGCGAAGAGTCTCTTTATCAGCTCAATACGTCCTCGAGCAATCTTTTGTTTAGAAGAACTGAAAATAGATTAGAACCAGGGCCCTCGCTTTCAAAAGAAATCAACAAGGATTCTCTTAAACTTGTTCAGCCTTTCTTTAACAAAAATCACCCAGCTTTAAGCATTCTTGGGAATGCAGAGTTGCCTCACGTGAAGGAAGTTTTTAATTGGTTCAAATATTCCCTACGAGTGATCACTCCAGATACATTTTCCATCAGCGAGTCTAATGGTGACGATGACTCGGCCTTAGACGACTTTGTAAATTTGGATACAGGCATAAAGAAGATTAAGTACCTTGATTACAACGAGGATCTTCCAAGTTCAGTAAAAAAATTATGTGACGACCTGCAAGAGGGAGACTTTTTAAATTATCGGGATCCAAAGGTTGGCGCCTTTCGAATCGGAAAATATGCTGACGGCTTACATATTGAGAAAATTCTAACTGTCCATGTTAATAAACAAGGAAAAGAAGAACTATTTTCCTTTGCAGATGAATCCGACGGCTCTGTCAGGCTGTTTGACTTACTTCCCGCAATGGACAAATTAAAAAATGCAGATGTTCCTCTCACCTTCGTCGTGGATGAATTTGATCGGAGCCTCCACACGAAGCTAACAGCCAACCTCATCAGTCGTTTCCTTAACACTTGCACCCCAGATTCAAAAAAACAATTAATTTTCACCACTCACGATGCACTTCTGATTAATCAAGACTTACTTAGACGCGACGAACTTTGGATTGCCAACAGAGAAGCGGACGGTTCATCCACACTCTATCCAATGGTTGATTTCAAAGAGCTCCGTGTCGATAAAGACATAAGAAAGAGTTATCTTGAAGGAAGAATGGGCGGTCTTCCGAACCTTCTAGCCACACTTAATCCGAAAAACGTTTTCGAGCAGGAGCCTGTGGAAGTGAAAACCCGAGAAAGGGAATATTTTTCAATATCGGAGATTTCCAGAAACCAAAGAATTCGATGTCAAAACAATTCTGAGACCTTTGTCTTCACAATCTCGAGAGGGTTCGAATGAGGAATGTTATCTTTCGAAGAAACAAAAAGCCTCAAAGAGAATATCGAAAGGTTGCATACATTGTTTGCGAAGGGGCAACTGAACGGGAATATTTCAAGAAATTAAAGACGTTAAGCCCCGGCTACGTCATAGAAGTGATTGATAACAGAAAAGCGAGCGACGTCGGTTCTTTACTTCGCCTTATCCAAAAAAAGGTATTAGCTAAAGGCGATATTGCTGCTATCGTAATTGACAAAGACAACAGATCATTCGCAGATCTGGCGCCTTTAATTGCATGGCAAGAGCCCGGAATAAAATTTTTATGTTTGTCCTCCCCACAGTTTGAATATTGGTTAACTCTGCATAAACGGGGAGGAAGCGGAATTACGACTCAAAGAGATTGCGAACGCGCGATCTTGGCAGTTTTCCCAGGATACAAAAAGCCAAATGTTCCAAGTGAAGTCTTTAGCTTAACAGCTTTGGCGGTAGCCATTCAAAGAGCCAAGATAGACAAAGTTCCGGAAGTCATCGGAAACGAACTACCTTTAAAGGGGACAAATTTATATGCCTTACTCGAAAAAATATTTGGCCTCTAATGAAAGTTCCGCACGGCCCCACAACCCTTTTTTCATTATTCATAAGCAGGATTACTTCAGCCAGCCAAAGTTAGATGCAAAACACTTAATTGGTCAGCTCCAAGACCACATTCTTGATAGTCATGTGGACATCGTTCTTGATTCTTTTTCTTTTGATATAGAGGCGGCATTTGCAGTCGTTTACTTTTTAAAAGAAAAACAAATCAATTACCGACTTTTTGTGACAAGTAAGAGCGGAAGTTTTGCTACGGTCCTCGCACTTGCTGCTTCACAAGTTTTTATTAGTCCTGTCGCCTCGCTCGCAGCAATCGACCCGACTTTTTACACACACGGATTCCCAACTATTCCCGGTAAAAAGCAGTACTGGCACTTGAACCCTTTGGAATTTAAGCCCTGGCTTGAACAAATTAACTGTGTTTTGCAGATTAGCAAATCAGAGATTTCAAGAAAATATTTAGAACTCATCAATAAGGAAGCCTTTCCTCCAGAAAAAAGAAAAGAAGCCTCGTCATGTTTTGAATACTTATCTGAGCGACTATTAAACATCCTGCATGAACAATATAGGAAAACAGGAAGAAAAATAATCAATTACTTTTTATCGGATTTATATAGTTTCGATGCATCGGCCTTTTTCTCCCAACTTCGCGAACTCGGCTTGAACGTACGATTGATTGATAAAAATTCTCTGGAAAAGATTTCTGTGCCGTCCGATATTTGTTCACAAAAACTGGAATCTTCTCAGAAAACAGAAACTCTTCCAAACAACCAGTTAAATGGAGAACGTAAGAAAATGAAAAACCTATTGAGACAATTCCTTGAATTTATCGAAAAGAAATTCTCTACGACAGCAATTTTGTTATATACACCTTCGACCATGGAGGTTTCAGCTCAAATTACACATGGAGTGGAACATTATTTTTCCCGACAAATTATTTCTATTAAAAAAGCAAAAAAGATTCCCATTGATCAAAAGTTGCCAAAGATTACATTACTTCTATCCACTAACGGTGGTAACTTTCCAGCAAGCATGAACCTTGTAAAACTCATAAGAGAAAACTGTGAGGTTTTTGAGACATTCGTACTAGATCGTGCTTTGAGCTCTGGATCACTAATCTGCGCTCTCTCTGATAAGGTTTATGCTTCTAAATTTGCAAAATTCGGGCCGTTCTCTCCGTTAATAAATTCTTTGACAGATAAACAAAGCAGACTCGTTAGCGTTTCAGATGTTGAAGAAATTTTATCCAGCAACAAAGAAGAGATAGAGAAAATTTCTTCTTTGCATAAGCTTTATGAAAGTATTGATCCTATCATGATCGCACAGGCTTATAGAGGAAAAAAACAAATCTTAAGCTCCTTAAAAAATTTTTTAGCAAATGACAAAGAAAAACTCGAAAATATTGTTTCTTGCTTCTTAGATAAAAATAAGAATCATGATGAATTTATTTCAGTCGATGAGGCAATTAAAGGAGGTCTGAATATAGAAATAATCCTACCTGAGATGGAGGAGATTATTCACAATAACTTGAATAATATTGGCAAAATTGCGTTACCCGTAGACTCGCAAGAAATTATAAATTTCTACAAAAACAACAACAAGGATTCCTATTCTTTCAGTCTTTTATCTGAATTAACGGCATCAGTCTCCGGAGGAATTTTTTCTACCAAAAACGATTGTCTGACAGTGTATGGAGGAGAAAGAGAGAAAATTCCACTTTCAGCCATCTCCATCCAATATTCAATGCCGTATAGGTTTCATGAAGTCTTATAGTATGAAAAACCATCAATTACCTCAACTGTTCCACTACAGAAAAATGGACGGAGCTCTTCTCAGGCTGTGCCCAATAATTGACTATGCTGAAGTTGCAGAAACTACTTTACCCGCACCCGCATGTTTTGAAATAGGTGATTGGCCGTTCTTTAATTCTGAAACAAACACCTGGCAAACGAGAAAAAACCAGAAGGTCACACCGTCTTACCATGTAACAATGATGTTCCATCCAGGACTAAACTATTCTTGTCATGCCTTATTAATACCCTCTCATATTATAGGTGACATGCCATACATAAACCCGATGTCAGAGTTTTTTACGGCTACTAGAAAGAAAATTGAGATAAATGAAAATAATATAAACCTCTCAAACAATATATATGATGAGATTTTAGTATTAAACAATTTCCTTTTAAATTCCATCTATTCAAATTCAAAAATAACTGAAGGAAGCTTTATCCCTTTTATTCATTTAGGCAAAATCAAAGTTAATGCAAAAATAATTTTTTCAGCGCTAAGACAAATTCTTTTAAACCTTTTATGTTCTTTCTTTGAAAAAGAAAAAGAATTTAAACCATTCGAAAAAGATGATTTTATTGGTTTAATTTGCCAACAAAGAATTATAAATAAATATCCAATAATAGATCGTTATAACTATCTATTGCGTATTATCTGCGATATAGATAACTGCCTGAAACATGAAGTTTTAGAACGGAGAGCCGACAACGAGTTACTAATTAAGCCTGGGATCAGAGTAGTAAAGTTGAATCGCTGCACTCACCATAACTTGTGGAATATTCCTGAAAAAGAAATCGATCTTATTGGAGATGATAAGAAACAATTTTGGACTTATGCAGTCGAATATGATGCTTTAATAACCCAATTTTCCCGCTTCCTTTGTGATTTTTTAGAAATCAAAGATCCCGAAACTGAGAGACGGCCTCCTGTATTTTTTCAAATTCAGGAACAATGGTCTCTTTCAGATACGCTCCCGATAGATAAAGATTCTAATAGAAACAAAAACGGAACGAGGAATAAGAAAAGGAAAAGAAATTAATCTTTTGTCAATTTTTTTGGTTTCATTCTTGAGATTTAATTACCCCTAGATTATTTTTAAAACGGAAAAGTTCTAATTCTCAATGCTAACTTTTATTAGTTTTAACTAGTCGGGCCCTCTAAGAGGGCTCAACTTTAAATCAAACTTTGAAGGTTACTTTTGTTTTGCGAGCTCAATACCCGTCAAGCGTCCGTAAGTGAAAATATCAGCAATAGCATTTCCGCCCAAACGGTTGGAGCCGTGGATACCACCGGTAACCTCGCCCACCGCGTGCAAATGAGGAATAACTTTCCCATATCTGTCCAAAACCTCGGTCTTATTATTGATAACAATACCGCCCATGGTGTGGTGGACACTCATTCCGGCATAACCGGCCCAGAAAGGTCCTTTCTGAATCTTACGAAGATTACGCTCTTTCTTGCCCAAGGCATCTTTTTTAGCATCAACGCCGGCGTTAAATTGTGCAATCGTCTGCTCTAAGGCCTTCGGATCAACCCCCATCTTCTTGGCCAACTCGGGGATCGTGTCGGCGGTCCAAGCATCACCCGTTTCCAAACCCTTCTTCGCCATAGCTACATGGCCAGGATTGAAGTGCGAGAAACCGTCGGCATCAACAATAGAGAAGGCTGTTTGATCAGGCAAAGCCAAAATCGCATCTCTTACAACATCTCGTCTTTCGTCTTCTGCGACAAAACGTTTTCCTTGACGATCGACCATGATGAGATCTGCCGGCCAAAGATGGAATACAACACGCTGTTTTCTTCCAGGAGGGCAGCCCGGGTTGCACTGAATGTGATCCATTCCCGTGACTTCCGCGCCAATATCCTGCAGAAGCGGGATCAAATCACCGGTGGCACCCGGATGATTAGTCGTCGTCAATTTCAGCAGACGTGGATCGTGCAAAGCTCTCATTGTCGGATTAGCTCCGAAGCCACCGGAAGCAACAACTACGGCAATTCTTGCGCGGGCAGTAACCTTCTGACCGTCCTTATTGATGTATTCCACTCCGAGAACTTTTCCGGTGTTGGGATGCTCTCGATATACCTTAACAACTTTGCAATTGTTCAATATAGGGATGTCTAATTTCTTGCATTGAGCCACCAGAGCTTTGACGTAGTCGCTGCCTAAGGCACCGACAGCAGCGTGAGCTCTCGGATACAGGCCGCCATATACCTGATGAACTTTAGGCTCGAACTGCACTCCCATGGATTCCAGCCACTTAACAGTTTCGTAGCTGTTTTCCGTCAATGTTTTGACTAACTCAGGATTTGCGCGATAGTCGCCGCCCTTAAGCGTTTGCTGAGCATGTAATTCCGGACTGTCTTTAATATTTTGTTTGCTCTGGCGGTCGGGGTCGTAGGAATTGAAGGCACCGCCGGAAATTGCAGTGTTGCCTCCTGTATATGCCATCTTTTCCAGAATTACGATGTCTTTTAGCCCGTGCTGTGCGGCTGACACTGCCGTAGCAAGGCCGGCGCCGCCGGATCCGACAATAATGACGTTATATTCTTTATCCCATTTAGCAGGTAAGTCGCTTGACTCGGCGGCTTGAACAATCTGAGCGCCCATGAGAGGAGTACTCAGAAGACCGGCGAGAACGGATCTTCTCTTCAACGTTGTCATATATTTCTCCTTGAAATGAACTGTTTACACAGTCATTACATTGTTCCAATTTCAAGAAGAAAATCCTATAGACCATAGTTCTAGAACCATGGTCTAGTGCTTTTTATCATTTCATTGAATACACTAAATCCCTTGTGCCGCCTTTTCTCCGGCCAAGCGTCCAAAGACAACCGCGTCTAACAAACCGTTGCCTCCGACTCTATTGGCACCATGAACACCAGCGGTGATCTCTCCTGCTGCGAACAATCCCGGAACTACTGTATTTTCGTCAGTAAGGCATCTTGTACATTCATCAATCCGAAGTCCCCCGAGAGTCGAATGAACTGTGATACCCGCTATACCTGCCCAAAATGGCGGCTTCTTTATTTCATAGAGCAACTTGGTTTCATGCTTTCCAAGGACATCCTTTTTAAGCCTTACTCCCTCGTTATAGATTTCGATTGTTTTGATTAAATTTTCGGGAGGAACTCGGATTTGCTGAGCTAGTTCTTTCAAAGTATCAGAGATAAAAGCGTCACCGCTCTCCACTCCTAGTACTGCGTCCCTTCGAATGTGTGACGAAAAACTCTTATAACCTTCTTGATCCACTATCGTAAAAGCAATCCGCCCGGGGGTATTAAGAAGAGCATCCCTTAATTCATCTCGCGGAGAATCTTCACGAATAAACCGATTGCCAGAAGAATCTACAAGCACGAAACGAGGAACGTCGACGTGAAATCTGATTCTCAGTGTTCGGCCTTTCGGGCAACCGGGCAGACATTCGACTTGATCCATGTAGTCTAGAGCGACTCCGTGACTGGCAGCAATCTTTAAGACCTCACCGGAAACAGAAGAAACGTTATCAGTGGTAGCGTCCTTCAGGTTCGGGTTATATTGTGCAACCATTGCTAGGTTTCCTCCGAAACCTCCGGCGGCAAGAATAACGCCATGGGTTGCTTCTATGAGGATTGTTTTGCCATCACTGCTTTTTAAGATCGCTCCGCTGATTATTCCTCTGTCGTTTCTTAGCAAGTCGATTAAAGATGTATTGAAAAGGAGGCGAACGCCTAATTTGTAAGCTTCTCCACTTAAGGTTCTTATATAACCCTGTCCATCCGGCAGGAGAGGTTTATGACAACGCGGCCAAAGGGCTCCGATGCTTTCCATCACTATGGGATGGAATTGCATTCCCATGGATTCGAGCCACCTAACGCTGTTAAGACTCTCGAAACACATGATTCTGGCAAGCTGCGGATTGTTCATCCTTTTACCTGCCGCCAATGTTTGTTCATAGAACAACTCAAATGAGTCGTTAATCCCCATTGGTTTTTGAAGTTTCGGATTAACAGCAGAATAAAACCCGCCCGAAATCCAGGTATTGCCTCCGAGCTCTCGATTCTTTTCTACCAAGACAACTTTCATACTCTTTTGAGCCGCAGCAACAGCCGCGGAAAGACCGGCAGCGCCTCCTCCTACCACAACCACATCTGCTTCAACAGACTTTGCGGCTTTTGCTAGAGAAGTGAAAAGTAAAGTTGAGGAACCTGCTGCCCCAAACTTCAGAAGCGCACGTCTTTTCATTAAGGAGCATCCTCCGAGAGCAGCCAGCTTTGGTGTAAGAACGCAGGGTCTTCAGTGACAAGGTCCAGTTCTCCTATGTCTCTTAAGAATAAAAACAGCTCGGTTACTGTCCTCACACCCAATTTTTTATACAAATTACCACGATGGAGTTTCACCGTGTGCTCTGTAATATTTAAATCGAAAGCGATGACCTTGTTTAATTTGTCTTGAGCAACTAATTTTGCGATTTCCTGCTCTTTTGGAGTCAATGTGTCGAATAAGGCACGTTTTCTTGAGCGTTCTTCCTTTCTTGCACATTCGGCTATGCTGTGTTTTACGAGCTTCTCAACCGCGTGGATCAATTTTTCAGCCGGGACCGGTTTTTCTAAAAAATCAACGGCTCCCTTCTTTAAGGCTCCGACAGCCATATTCAAATCTGCGTGACCGGATATAAAAAGAATCGGCAGATCGACTCCCATACTCTTTAATCGAAGCTGGAGCTCCAATCCGCTCATTCCTTCCATTCGAACATCCAAAAGAAGGCATCCGGGCCGGGCTAAATCGTCTTGTTTAATAAACTCTTCGGCACTCTCATATGCGACAGTGTCGAATCCGGCAACAGATAAAGAGAAGGATTCCGATGCTCGAACGGATTCATTATCATCGACGATCCTAACTTTCGGACTTAGCATTTCTTCCTTCTCCTAGATTTTTTCTTATGCTCACAGAAACCATGAGGCCGCCTTCTTCCGGAAACTCAAAGGCCAAAGAACCGTAATGTCTCTCAGCAATTGATCGACACAGCGCCAATCCCAAGCCGAGACCATTCTTTTTCGAGCTATCCCTGAACGTACAGAATCGCTTGCGTGTCTCTTCATCAACGATCGGCCCGAAATCTCTGACCGTAAAAACGTAGTGTTCATCAAGTTCTCGGCCCGCTAATTCAATTTGTTTGTTCGGCCAATGCTCAACTGCTTGGGAAGAATTTTTCATGAGATTCAGAAGAACCAATTCTATTTCAAGAGGGTCGCATTTCAATGTACATTCATCCAAATGCAAAACTTTGACTTCGACTTTTGAACCTAACGTACTTCTAGAGAAAGACTCAATTGCAGCTCTAACGATTTCAGTAGTTGAGATCGTGATCGTTCGACTTGTTTTATTCTTGGCGTACGCACGAACGTGTTCAACGATTTCTGAAACTCTCTGTGTTTCTCTGTCAATTTCCTTCAAGGTTTTGAGCAACACAGGATCTTCAATATTGTTTTTCTGACAGTAAAGTACCAAGCCTCCGCTGTAGTTAAGCAATGAATGCAACGGCTGGTGAATCTCGTGGGCGATCACAGACGACATTTGAGTCACGATGCTTAATTTTTCCATCTGTGCCAAATTTTGGACGGCTCGGTTTGCTTTCCTTTCGAATTCTTCTTTTGACTTGTTGGATTCGTTGAGCTCCAAGGTCCTTTTAGCCACCAGAAAGATAACTCTGATTACGTGAACAAGCAAAAGGAACAAGAGCAAGAGCCCTACGAGAATCGTGTTTCTGTAGCCAGTCCAAAGTCGTGAGAAGGTCAGCCTGCTCTCTTCATACGGAGGGAGATTAAGATCGGAATAAAGTCTTTTAATGGAATTAAAGTCATTAGCCACTGACCATAAGTGACTGCCGTCCTGCGACTTCATGGAAAGCAAATCCAGCGTCATCTTGTGAACCAAGTTACTCCGAGTCGAAGGAATTGACGCAAAAATCATGTCAGGGTAAAGGTCCGAGGAGTGCAAACACCTCAAGCCTTCGAGCGGCTTAGCCGCAATCACTTTCAAGGCAGGAGAAGCCGAAGTATTACCTTCGAAGAAATTTTCTAGTTCACAGGCACCTAAGATTCCGACATCTACTGCTTTGTTCAAAACCAGAGTGATGACGTCCGGAAAGTCATGATCAGTAAAGACTGCATCTTTAAAAAACTTATCAGGATTATGTCCCTGTTTTTTAATTTCTCCCATTGCGGAGATCCAGTTTTCAAGGCTGTCGCGATTACTCGATGCCACCCTCAAGCCTTTCAAATCCTGGATACTCGCTAACTCTTTTCTGTCCGCGTGCGTTATATACACTGAACCCACAGATTTATTTGGGTCATCTGCATACTTCTCATTTCTAGCAGCAATCTGTTTGGCACCGATCGTTTGCTCCAAAAACGAAAAGAATCCGCTGGGCGCTATGAAGAAATCTACTTTTTTCTGTTTGATAGCTTCTTGGAGCTCGTCGAGAGAATATTGCTGCGTCTTGAAAGTTTTCTGAGGATTCAATTTCCTCAGAGCAAACATGGTGGGTCCGAATGTATTGACATAGAAGCCCGGGTCTTTGCTTTCGAGTACTCCTATCCTAATTTCAGCGCCTGCAGCGAATGCACCGATTCCTGACATTAATAGGAAAGTTACGACGCAAGCCTGAAATAGACGGCGCACCTTTGTTTTGTTTGTCTTTCTATCTGACAACATCGGAAAAAGGGAGCTGAGGTTGTTGAGATTATAACGGGCTCAACTTCTCATTCCGCACAACTAAAAAACACGACCCTTCACTTAGACTGAAAAACTTTAAAGGGTTCCCAATCTGTATTTAACCCAACGGATTCACGAAACGTAAGACATGCGGAACAATGTTGGATTCTGACTAGTATCTTGTAATTTTAATTAGTTCGTTTTTATGAGGTGATAAAATGAAGAAAATAGGAGCTTCGTTATGTCACCTCAATTCAGAGTTACCTTAACTAAAGAGGAAGTTGAAGAGCTTCAAAAAATCAGCAGCACCGGCTCAAGATCAGCCAAAATCGTGCTTTTTGCAAGAGCTCTTTTACTTTTAGATAAAGGTCCTCATACCACAGAGCATTGGACGGTCAATCAAACTTCAAAAGCTGTCGGCTTGTCTGAACGTACGCTAAATCACTTAAAAGAGAAATTCGTTTCTCAAGGTTTGGATGCCATTATCCGGCCGCGGCCTACAGGAAAAAGTAAGAGACCCGTGATTTTTGATGGCGCTTTCGAGGCTAAGTTGACCCAGCTTGCCTGCAGCGAACCTCCCGAAGGGCGGACACGGTGGACGGTGAGGCTTCTGGCAGACAAACTCGTCGAATTGGAGATCGTGGAAAAGATTTCGCCGATGACGGTACAAAGGGTTTTAAAAAAAACGAATTTAAGCCTCATCTGAGTGAATACTGGAAAATTCCGCCGCATCACGACGCCGAGTTCGTGACCTGCATGGAAGATGTGTTGGATGTTTATCAGCGTCCTTACGATCCGTCATATCCGGTTGTTTGCATGGACGAGTCGCCCAAACAGCTTATAGGAGAAGTCCGGGGGCCGCTGCCGACGAGGCCGGGGAGTATCGAGAAAGTTGATGATGAATATGTCCGTTTAGGCGTAGCCGAATTATTTTTGGCTGTAGAGCCTTTGACGGGAAAGATGATTGCCGAAGTTGAAAACAAACGAGCCAAGAAAGATTGGGCGCAATTCATTCGTGATTTAGTTGATATCCATTATCCGACAGCGAGGAAAGTGGTACTTGTGATGGATAACCTGAACACTCATAAACTTGCGTCGCTTTATGAGGCATTCGATCCGGAAGAAGCGCACCGGTTACGCGA
>OGHO01000343.1_pt1 | contig 66021 bp, 46 predicted proteins | sample 1571421 | NCBI WGS metagenome assembly OGHO01 (sample SAMEA2581937, study PRJEB24529) | metagenome | biome: Human gut stool | place: China | collected 2011
TGCAATACTCCCGGCTCCCCGGATCTGGAATTCGGGAACCACGTTCGGATTCGAACCGGCCAAATTATTCTCTATTTTCATGAACGAAGGATCGACATTCTGCAAAGCGGTCAAGATATTCTGATTTCCCCCCATCTGCAATTCCTCTGCCGTGATCGTCCGGGCGGCACCGGTGAAACTATTTTTCGCCCGCGTGTAGTACCCCGTTACCACGACATCCTCCAGCTCACTTACCGCCTCCTCCAACACCACGTCAATCTGTGTCCGTTTCCCGATCACCTCTTCTCTATCTTTCATCCCGACCATCGAAAACACCAGGGTATTATTACCCTCCGGAACCGTCAAGGCATACTTCCCGTCCACGTCCGTCACGGTCCCCAGCTTCGTACCCTTGATCATCACCGTCACTCCCGGCAACGGCTCCTTCTTTTCATCCGTCACCTTTCCCGTGATCCGTACCCCTTTCTTTTCCGGCTCGGTCGTACTCCTTTGAATAATAATCACCTTATCCTTAAACTGGTACGACAACCCCGTATTTTCCAGACATTGATCCAAAACATCTCGCACCATGGTTTGCCTCACATCCACGTTGATATGCAAGACAGCTTTCACGTCCTCGGATTTATAGATAAACATATATTCCGTCAACTGTTCTATACTTCGAAACACCTGACTTAACGCCGCATCAGACATTTTCAAATCGATACGAGCCTCCTGAGCACTAATAGTAGCATGACAGGTACAAAAACCCAAAAGCATAAATAACGCAAGTAGTTTCATTTTTCTCAACGTTTGTTGAAATTTCCGTTTTTTTCTCATAACTTTGTTTAGCTTATTATTAAATTAATACAAGTGTTAGCTGAGGGGCTAACAGGTAAGGGGATGTGAGGGCATCTCCTTATTTTATTGACTCACGTAAATTGTATTCTCCGCATAAGTGAAATGAATTCCTTTCGTCGTCTGGAGATGTTCCAGTATCGTACGTACTTCCGCGTACCGGTTGGAATGAAGATAAAAGCGGACATCTTTCAGTGAGGGCTGAGTGTACACCACCTTAAAATCATACCAACGAGACAATTGCCGGAAAATATCTTCCAGCCGCTCGTCATTCGCGATAATTTTACCTTCTTTCCAAGCGAGAACCGCCTGAACATCGGCTTGATGCGTTTCCAGCTTCCCGGAAACACGATCGAATATAGATTGACGTGAGGGCGTCAACGTGATATTCTTACCCACTTCCGGAAATTCCTGCCTGATTTTTCCCGTAACAAGCGTGGAGACAACCATATTCTCGTCATTGTAAGCCTTTATATTAAAACTCGTTCCGAGAACCCGCAAATCCATCGCCTCCGTGTTCACGATGAAAGGAGCACGTTCATCATGTTCTACCTCGAAATAAGCCTCCCCCTCCAAGTAAACTCGTCGTTCATCCCCCGAAAAAGTTTCAGGATATTTCAACGAACTCCCCGCGTTCAACCACACCCGGCTCCCATCCGCCAAGACAAGATTGAACTCGCATCCCCGCGGAACAACAAGAGTATTGTACTCCACTTGCCCGGCCTCCGGGTCAGACTTTGCCACGTATTCCAATCTCCCGGAATCAGCCAGTTGAATATCAACCCTTTGCGTGGAACGAATGATCTCCATGTTTCGAGGGGAAACCGGGATCTCCTTCCCATCAGCCAATTTCAGAATCGGCACGTTTGCCGCAGGAACAGAAACAAGAGTCAAAGCGGCAGACCCCGTCGACCGATACGGCCAGTTCCAAATCGTTAACCCGGTCACCACGATCACGGCAATCACGGCTGCATACCTCATAAATCCAACCCGCCAGCGATGACGACGCACCCGGTCCACAACCCGTTTTCGAGCCATCTCGTCATCTATTGCTTCCCATCGTTCCGTCCAACGGATCAAATGATACTGCTTCACCCGCTCCTTGAAAATCCGTTGAGCATCCGCATCCCCATCAAGCCACTCGTTGAACTCCCGTTCCTCCGCTTTGCTTAATTCTCCCGAAAGATACTCCCGGATTCGTATTTCTTTTTCATTTTTATCCATCATGTCATATCTGTCTTCATATTTCATAAGACAAACACGGGAATTGAAAAATGGGTGAATAACTCTTGAAAGTTTTTTCAAAAATTATTTCTCTCCACGAAAAAAAACAGTAAAAGGGAATCAGGGAATTGTTGACGCAATTGTTTTAAACCACCGTTTAACAGAGTCTTCACGGTATTCACGGAGACGCCCAATTCTTCGGCCGTCTCCTTGTATTTTTTTCCTTCAACAACAATAGCCTCTACCACCATCCGAGTCTTCCGCGGCAACTCCTCAATCGCTTGCCGAATAGCCTTGATTAATTCCTGGGAAACGGTCATCGCCTCCTCCTCCACGGCATCATACCTCAGAAATTCAGCTTGCGCAAATTCCTTCTGGTCCCGAATCTTGTTTAAACAAGCGTTTTTCACGCATCGGAACAAATAAGTACTCAAAGCCTCCGGTGTCAACTGTCGATAAGCGTTATTCTTGATAAAATGGTAAAACACCTCCTGCACGATATCCTCCGGGAAACTGCAATCATCAAGCATCGAGCCGGAAAACAGCACCAACGGTTTATAATAGCGTTGGAATAGCAATTTCCCCCCCTCGTTCATATCCCTTTGAAAGGCAATTAATATCTCCGAATCGGACACACTCATTTCATCCTATTTTCCATTTAATGATACAAAGATAAAAATTAATCCAGAAAACCGATATCACACTACTCACGTTTTCCTTTCCTCTTGATCGGCAACCTCGGGAAAAGTTTTCTGAAACGAACCAGATAGATCGTGACATTACTTCCCGCGATAATAAGAGTTACCGCCGAAATGATCATGGCGATCCCGCAAATTAACCGGAGAGTCAAAGATTCCCCGAAAACCGTTACCCCGAAGAAAACAGCCGTTAAAGGTTCCAAGGCTCCGAGGATAGCCGTGGGAGTCGAACCGATGTATTGAATGGCCTGCGTGGTACAAAGAAACGACACGGCCGTCGGGAAGACCGCAAGAGCAATGATATTACCCCACAAATACCAAGTATCGACCACGTGCAGGCTTGCCCCGAAATCCACCCGGACAAAAAACAGCATCACACCGAAAACCAACACGTAGAACGTCAGCTTAAGCGTCGCAATATCCTTCAGAACGGGACGATTCACACTTACAATATAAATCGCGTAAGAAAGGGCCGAAACCACAACCAGAAGTATTCCCGTCAAACTCAACGTTGATCCGTCCTCTCCCTTATAAAGCAAACCTATCCCCCCCAACGCCAACAAAATACACAAAATCGTTTGCATCGTCAGTTTCTCCTTGAAAAAGAGCGCCATGATCACAGCCACCATGATCGGGTAAACGAACAGCAACGTAGACGCAATTCCGGCCTCCATGTAATTATAACTCTGGAACAGGGTCAACGAAGAGAGTGCCACCAGTAATCCCATGATCATCAACGGGAGAATCTCCTTGCGCTTCAATTTAAAATCACGTCCCCTCGCCTTGATCATGATCCCCAATACCGGGATAGCGAATAAATATCTCAAAAATAAAACCGAATCCGGATTCATACCCGCCTCGTACAAGGGAAGGGCAAACAAAGGATTCATCCCGTAAGTCGCTGCCGCGATTACTCCCAAAACATATCCTGTCGTTTTTGTATTCATAATTATCACATTTGGCCGTCAAAGGTAAACCATTTATTCTTACCTGATTCGTGGATTCAAGTAAATTTACAACCGCACCAGACTTGACAACTCGATACCGGTCACGGGTAAGTGTAACGACAGTCACACTATTTGAATTTATAACTTTCATCTACAGGGCAATGCCATTATATTACCACGTGACAAGTATTTCGGGATTCATCCCGAAATAAAACTGATTCAAAACCATGTATTGATTCGAGTTATTTCAACGACTTCTTCAACGTGGCGATAGCCATATACATGTGTGACCGAACCGTGTTCACGGAAACATTCAATTCATCAGCCACATCCGTCAAAATCAAGGAAAAATCGCATCCTTTCGGGACAAACAATCTATTTAACCGAATTTCTTTCGCTGCCATGTTTTCAAGCTCGCCCGTAATGATACTATCCGTAGTTCTCCCTTTTCCTTCCACGATTAAAGATTTTACATCCAGGGTCAACGTTTTTCCATCGGCATATTCAAGGGTGACTTTTTTCGGTTCCTGTTTCCGGGCGACCGGAATAACTTCCATTTCAGAAGAAGGAAAAAGCAGGAACGATATTCCTACCGCAAATAATAACATGGCAGCAACACTGGCAATGGAGAAAAAAAGCATTTTTCGACTCCGTGATCGCTTATTTTTCTTCCGCAATTCCTGCCATTTCTCTTCAACCCGGATCGTTCCGACCAGTTCCAACTCGTCCACATGCTCACGAGAGAATTGTAACTTCTTGGCCATATCGCGGTATTCTGGAAACTCACGCAACAACAAATCCAGCTCTTCCCGTTCATTTTCAGACAATTCGTCTTGAAATGCCAATGCCAATAACTCCAATAGTCTCTTTTCCATTTCTGATATTTTATAGACATAACACACGTGTTGAAAAAATCATTAGTACTTTTTACTATTTTAACAAAAAACTACTATCTTTAGACCACAAAATATCAAATCTCATACAAAATGAAAAAACTATTTTCCACGATTATTTGTTGTTTAATCTGTTCCACAGCTTTCATGCAAGTAAAGCCGGAATGGCAAGATGAGACCACACCCTTTGTCGGGAAAGAGTATCCGAGAACGGCATTCATGACTTACAGCGATGTCAGTAAAGCCCGGAACAACGACTTTAGTACATCAGCCAATTACAAATCTTTAAACGGGAAATGGAAATTCAACTGGGTACCCACATACAAAAAGCGCCCAGTAAATTTTTATACAACAGATTTTGACGATTCTTCTTGGGGAGAAATCGAGGTTCCGGCCAACTGGGAAACCAACGGTTACGGGGTCGCGCTCTACACGAACCACCCTTATGAATTTTGTCCCCGTAACCCGCAACCTCCCCTTTTGCCGGAAGAGAACCCCGTGGGTTCTTACCGGAGATATATCGAGATCCCAGAACAATGGAACGGGAAGGAAATTTTCCTGCATATCGGGGCAGTAAAATCCGGTTGTTATCTCTACGTGAACGGAAAAAAAGTCGGGTATGGCGAAGATTCAAAAGCTGCAGTCGAGTACAATATTACCCGCTACCTGAAACCGGGACGCAACTTGATTGCCCTCGAAGTATACCGCTGGACTACGGGAAGCTACTTGGAATGCCAAGACTTCTGGCGGATCAGCGGGATCGAACGAGACGTTTACCTGTTCGCCCAGTCGCCCGTGTATCTTCGGGATTTCGCAATCCGTCAAGACTTGGACAACACGTATAAAAACGGGATTTTCGGGCTGGATTTATGTCTAACAAACGCCAATCCACAGCAACCGGGACAGGTCACTGTATCCTATCAACTGGAAAATCCCTCGGGCACACGCGTGGCGGAAGGGAATCGCACGATTAAAATAGATTCGACAAGAACCGTTCATTTCGACGCAGAAATACCTCAAGTTGTAGCATGGACGGCCGAAACCCCAAACTTGTATCAACTTTTTATCCGTATTGAGCAACCGGGAAAAACGGCCGAAATTATTCCTTTCCGGGTAGGCTTCCGCAAACTGGAAATCCGAGGTAATCAATTCCTGGTAAACGGTCGTGCCGTACTGATCAAGGGAACTAATTACCACGAACATAACGAACAGACAGGACACGTGCTTAGCGAAGCGGATATGCGTAAAGATTTCGACAACATGAAACGACATAATATCAACGCCATACGTTGTTGTCACTACCCGCAACAAAGGCGGTTCTATGAACTTTGCGACGAGTACGGATTTTATGTATGCAACGAGGCGAATATCGAATCTCACGGCATGGGATACGACCTTCGCAAAGGCCGCACGCTAGGAAATAATCCCACGTGGCTGAACGCTCACATGGATCGAACTATGAACATGTACGAAACCTCGAAAAATTATCCTTGTATCACGTTCTGGTCACTAGGAAACGAGGCCGGAAACGGGTACAATTTTTACATGACTTACAACTGGTTGAAATCGCAAGATACCACCCGCCCCGTGCAATACGAAAGAGCTTTGCTCGAATGGAACACGGATATTTATTGCCCGCAATACCCGGGGCTGGACGCACTCGAAAGATGGGGAAACTCGCAAACGGATCGACCTTACATCATGTCAGAATACGCTCATGCCATGGGAAATAGCACGGGTAATTTCATGGATCTCTGGGATGCGATCTATCGCTATCCCAACCTGCAAGGTGGTTTTATCTGGGACTGGATCGATCAAGGGTTATTGATAAAAGACGAGAACGGTGTTCCCTTCTGGGCTTATGGCGGAGATTTCGGAAAAGACGCTCCCTCGGACGGGAATTTCTTGTGCAACGGATTAGTAGGTCCCGATCGGGAACCGCATCCCGGCCTTACCGAAGTGAAAAAAGCGTACCAATACGTGTGGTTCCAACCTGTCGATTTGAAGAAGGGAATCCTCCGGGTGGATAACCGGTACGATTTCACGAACCTGAATCAATACACGATCGAATATGTCATACTGGCCAACACGGAAACCGTACACACCGGAACACTACCCACGGTGAATCTGGCCCCCGGGGAAAACAGGCAACTCACGATTCCCCTGCGGAATATAAGGAATAAACCCGGGACCGAGTATTTCCTGAATATTCACGTGAAAACCAAACAAGCCACCGTTTCTATCCCGGCAGGGTATATCGTGGCCTCCGAACAATTCAAACTCCCGGAATACACGCCGAACCCGGTGTTCCGGGCTACCCCGGAGAAAACACTCTCCATGGAAGAGAAGGGATCGGATATTCACATCTCCGGCCCGGCAGTAGATTTTGTTTTCAACAAGCAAAAAGGGTACGTAACCTCATACCAGGTGAACGGCATCCAATACATAGCCGAAGATTTCGGTTTCCAACCCAATTTCTGGCGAGGCCCAACGGATAACGATTACGGGAACGGTATGCCCAATCGCATGCAAGGCTGGAAACAGGCAAGCAAGAATTTCAAGATTGCAGGCATCAGAACATCCGCTTCCACGACCAGCACGAACCTGACAATTACTTACAGATTGCAGGAGACGGGAAGCAGATATCATGTATCGTACACGCTTTACCCGTCAGGAATGCTTCACATTGCCTGTCACCTGGAAGCACAGCCGAACGCCCCGGAACTTCCCCGTATCGGAGCCCGCTTCAGAATCCCGGCTGACATGAACCAACTCGAGTATTTCGGACGAGGCCCAGAGGAGAATTATTGTGACCGCAAGAACGGAACACTGGTCGGGTACTACAAGAGTACGGCCGAACAGCAGTACGTGCCTTACGTGCGTCCACAAGAGAACGGGCACAAGACGGACGTGCGCTGGTTAGCACTCATGGATAAAACCGGAAAAGGGTTATTACTCGTTGCCGACTCGAACTTCATGGAGTTCAACGTTTCCCGTAACCGGGTTGAAGATTTCGATTCGGAAGAATCCAACCGGGCGTATCAATGGCAAAATTTCACGAAAGACGAGTCTCACGATCCGGATAAAGCCAAAAATCGTAAACCCAAACAGACACATATCAACGACATCTATCCCCGGAATTTCGTGGAAGTATGCGTGGATCACCGGATGATGGGTGTTGCCGGAGATGATAGTTGGGGATCACAACCCTACCCGCAATACAGACTTCCGGCAGATCGAGATTACGATTGGAATTTCACGGTTATTCCGATCAAGAATAACCTAGAAATTTATAATCATCTGGCTTATCAATATCTACAATAGAAAAATATGCTGGGATTAATCAAGTAATCCCAGCATATTTTTTACACGTCATTGAGTAACAAACGAGCAATTTGTATATTTTTCATCCATAGAAACCAATAAAATTGATTCCCCAATCTATTTTTCAAAAAATGAATAGCCTCTTTTTTATACTCATGCACGACATGCTCGTCAAGAGATAACGATTCAGCAATTTCATCGTCATTCTTACCTAACACGTATAACGCAAATATTTCCCGGTTACGTTCTGGTAATTCTTGTATAGCTACATATAATTCCCGGTAGATTTCTTCCCGTATCAAAATAAATGTCCTTTCTTTCTCTTCTTCTGGTTGGCGATAAAATCTCTTTGTCTACCCCTATATCGGTTTGATGACAAATATAAAACATTCTATCCAAGATTCAAAATAGGGAAATACTAGGAGTCACACATCCCGGATAATAGATTTTATCACTCCGGGAAACAATAAATTCCAAGAAACAAGAAAATGATCGTGAGATAACTTCATTGATTTCATGAATTTTAGATCACAAACACATCACGCTACAAACTAAAGAGAGTGTGTTAAAAGCCCGAAATTCTTTTACCACACTCTCTTCATAAACAATTAAAACAATACTTCTTTATTTTTCAATGTCTTATAAATTTTAACATCCACACATTTTCACTTACATATCCTCAATATTATTTCAATAACCGTTCCTTTATGATTTGCTCGTATTTCACTGGGTCTGCACCAATTTCAACAATCGGTTTCCCGTTCACGGGTAAAAAGAATAGGGTCGGTAGAGCATTTATATGAAACATATTACACAATTCTTTTTCCTTGTCAGCATTTACTTTCAGAAAGATTACCTGATCTTTATATTTTTCAGCAAATTGTTCCATCACGGGAAGTAATTTCTTGCAAGGGCCACACCAGGAAGCCCAAAAATCAATGACTACCGGCTTATCTCCTTTGAAAATAAAATCCGTCCCCTTCTTGTAATCATGGATATTCTCTCGGAAATAAACGCCCGTAATCTCGTTTAATTTACCGGGTTCCACAACCACCTGACTCTCGATGGCATCATCTTTCACTTCCACAAGATCAAAGGGTTGAAAATAGATCGTTTGACGCAGGTAATCAACAGAAAGAATTCCATGTTTTAACAAATCAGTACCCACAACAGAGCGTACAAGAGAACTATTCATCGGGATTTTTACTTCTTTGAAAGACTTCTTCGCAAAATCACATTGCCCTACTACTTTCACCGGGCTTGATACCAAGATTTTATCATAACCGTTATAAACCGACACGGCTTCGCTGTCCTTCCCGTTTAACCCAGCAAAATCAACTTCACACAACTCCACCAAACCCCGATTCCACGTATCCAACATACAGGAAAAAGTCATCCCGTCAATCGTCACCGGACATTCCATCCCCACTCCTTGTAACAATTTGGCATTGGCACGATGATCGAGTTTCATGTAAGCGGGGCGATAAGGTTGAGACATCGTAATCTTTTTCCGACGGGAATCAATCGTCAAAACCACCCCCTTGAAAAGAGAGCCTCCCACGATCCCGGCAACTCCCAACTCTCGCAAATAGGGTTCATCATTCAATACAAAAGTGGCAACTCCATTACCAAAAGCACTATTCCCGAAAGAAAGAGAATTTATAGACACTACTTTAGAAGTCGGCACTTTCTTAAATTGAAAGTCAGAATAGGGAAGCTTACCTTCACTCTCCGGATCAATACCTAATTTTTCCACGTACTCGGGAAGAACTGCCGTTTGTCCGGCCAGATCCAACACGAAATCAGCCTCTACACCATTGGCAATACAAGTTATAATTATTTTTCCGTCTATTTCCCGATAATCCCTTACTTCGGAAACGGTATTTTTGGTCTGAGCCCATGACATCAAAGGCATTAACGTCACCAAGAGCCATACAAATAATCTTGTCTTCATTTTTTCGTTTAAATTTTAATAAACAATCACTTTCTCTCCCAGCCGGGTTTGAATCGTTAATCTTGTTTTCTTTTTTGCTTTCAACTCCGGTATTCCGTTCAGGATACTCTCGCAAAAATCATATCTCCCAACAGGTTTCCCGTTGATTTTAATCACCTTATCACCCATCTCCACCACATCTTTCATTGCTCCCCACACGGCAGCAACCACAAGATCTCCGTCCTTCACCTGTAACCCCACGTCATGAGATCTCTCCATGAAATCATTCTCCGGCTTATACGGCTCGAAATAAAAGCGGGCACGGGGATAATCAAGTGTCACCTTACCATAATCCAATAATTTCACCCCTAATAACGTGTAAGGTGGTGTGGCAGTCTCCGCAATAACATTCCTGAACTTCGTTCCCCCGATCGACAACAAAGGGAAACTTACCCGTTGTGCAACTTTCGTTGCAGAGGCCCCCCCCACGCTGATAGACCCCACGGTGCTTCCCTCAGACTGGAATTCGAAAGCCGAACCGGATTTCAATGCTTCGAAATCACTCTTTTTTAATGAAAGGAATCTCGGACACCCCGTGTCAAACAGACAAACAATATTATGTCCACTTCCCGCTTGAATCGATATGATTGGCATTCCTGCCTGCGTGAAATTAGCCATTTTCCGAAGTGATATCGCTGATTCTTTCTCCGCCGTGGTGATTGTTACCGTCTTTTTCTTGCCGTCAATAACCACGATCAGTTGTTTAAATAAATCGCTTCCGATCAACCCGTCAACGGGAAAACAAGCCAAAGGTGACGGCTCCGGTAACGTCATTGCAGCCACACTCTTGAATCTAAACACATCATCGGGAGTTTGTATTTCATCAATCCAAACCAACGGATAGGAAGCCTTGTGACCATTCGCATCCGTGACTGACAACGAATCCCTTACCTTCAATCCTAACTCCCGGCAAAGTTCACTAGTCAACGTGGTGCGAGAAGCCCCCGTATCGAAAATGAAAGAACGAAGTGTTCCATTCAATTTCATTTCCACGATCATCTTTCCCCCGACTAACCGATACGGCAGTTCAGCCTGATGTTGCTGGGCCATAGCCGGAAATGTCATCACGCAGAATAATACGATGATTACCCAATATCTCATATCTCCCTGATTTATTTACTATTCAGTTTATCCGCAGCCTTAATCGCTTCCAAGGCATTCACGATACCACCGGACAAACACAATTGCTCAAAAAGATACATATCCACGACGTTTTTTCCATTCCTCGAAATATTTTTCTCCAATTCCACGCCTTTCCTGGAAGTTACTGTTTCCAACAGGATATTACGAATCTGACTACCGGTCAATTTCGGGTAATAGGTTTTAATTAACGCTGCAACCCCGGCTACCGTAGCCGAAGCCATTGGAACTCCATTTCCGAGTTGATAGGTATCTCCGGTGCAAGTTGAAAACACCTGCATCCCTGGTGCGTAAATATCCAATTCCTTTGCCCCGAAGTTTGAATTCACGGACGGCATTCCGTTTTTATCGGACATCCCTACCGTCATCAGGTTGGTAAACTCTTTTCCCCCGTCCATCCAACGATTCGGGAAAAACGTACTCTCACTCAAATCACGGGACATCTCGTGAACCGGAACAATAACTAATACCCCCTTCTCTTCAGCATAACGAATCGCCTCGCTCATCCATACCTTCTGGCTCTCCGGATAAAACGAATTTTGCTGCGGCAACACCACGACAGAAGCCCCGTGATCCACAGCATAACGGATCGCCAAAGCCATATCTTTCAAATAAGGTTCTCCTCCCCCGGCTTCTACCACCAATGTCATGATTTCCGCTTTGTCTGCAATCGGGTTATTGCGTCCTTCCACACCGCGTTGTCCGGCAATAACACCAGCGATCATGGTCCCGATTTTAGCATCTGCCGTCAACAACACGTTATTCCCGTATTTATTATCATTTATATCCAAATAATTGTCCCCGACAATCTCTTGACGTCCGTCAACCCCGTACCTTTCCAAAGCCCGGTCATATTTCTTTTTCAAATCCGTTATATAGCTCTCGGCTAAAAAAGCATTCCGATTCGATTCCCAAGTGCTATCCTTTATCATCCCTGCTCTCATTTGCAATGCGGCCAATAATACGGAACGACTTGTCAAATCCGGGGATGTTTTAGGTCGACACGCTTCCATAATATCCATAATGGAGAACTTTTTCTTATCGGGAAAAGCTGCCCGAACCTCTTGATCAAACAATCTCATATAATATTGAGAATTGTATCCCGAATTCACGGCTCCATTAGCCTGTAACAAACGAGATTCCTCCCGGACCATGGTATTAAAATAATTAAACTCATCCATGTTTTCAGGAGCGGCACACTCTTTTCTCTCGCCCTCGGTATAGGTATAGTATTTATCCCCATCTTTCATAATGTCCCCATATTTATCTTTCAACCGGAGAAACTCGCGTTCCCCCTCCCGATTCACCAATGACATTACTCTTCCATCTTTTCCCCCGATAAAATTCCAACCATTCACGTCGTCCACGTATCCATTTTTATCATTATCCTTTCCGTCCGGTTTTTCTTTTGGATTCTTCCATACATTTGCTTTTAATGCCTCGTGTTCGAGGTCCACGCCGGTTCCAATAAGCGCAACTATCGGTCTTACTTTTGCTTTTTTCCCCTTCAAAAACTCGTAAGCATCATTCACACAAGCTCCGTACACTCCATCCTTTTCAAAAGAACTATTAACCCAGTCCCGATCTGACTGTTTTTTCTCTTCAACTTTCGCTTTTTGCTTCACTAATTGAGCCTTTGCCATACCGCCGATAACGACAAACACGCTAATCATCAAGATTGTAAAATACTTTTTCATCATTACAGTTTATTATTTTTTATACAAAACGAACTCTATTTCAATTGAAAATTGAAAATAAAGAATTGAAAATCCCCTAAACCCAAAACTTTTAAATAATTTCAATCGTCTTGTGCGACAGAAATTTAAAATCAATTTGTTTTTCTGGCTTTTTCTATTGCTTCTTTTATTTCCTCACCTCTTAAATCACGGGCAATAAGTTTACCGTCTTTACCAATCAGAACGATAAAAGGAATCTGGTAGAAACCGTAGGCAGATTGTATTACATTTTGTTTATTTCCTTTCGTGAATCCCTCGCTATTCCACAAAGAAATCCAAGGCAGTTTATCCTCCTCGACCATTCTTCGCCAATCCTTTTCCCGGTTATCTAATGATACGGTGATAATCAGCAGATCATCCCCTTTTAATTCATCATAAATTGATACCAGCTTTTTCGCTTCCGCCCGACAGCCTCCACACCAAGAAGCAGAAAAATCAAGCAACACGAATTTTCCCCGGAAATCAGTCAAGCTCACATTCTTTCCATCCATATCCACGAAAGTAAAATTATAAGCTTCCTGACCTAACGCATACTTCGCCCGATTAGCGACCTCTCGCACCAAGAATTTCACGACCTCAGCTTCCCGTTTATCCTCCGGAATTCGATCTAAAATCCCTTTGTAAGTCTCGTAATCCAATCCTAGAAGTGACTTTTTCTCGTGTACTAAAGTAGCACGTACAACCGGATTCAACGTGGCATCATTCTCGGCATAACTTTTAAATATATCTCGTCTAAACCTTTTTCCATCCTCCCAACATGCCCCCTCAATCTCCAGATATTTCAGGTGTTGATCGATCCCCTCAAATTCCAAGGTACTATTATCAGGCTGTAGATCATCCAAGAAGCCATTGATCTTCACCGGAGTATCCGAAAGAATAATTCTTTCCGTATAATCTCCGAAATGAACAACATACAGATCATTTTTAATATGTATCGGTTTTGTTTTAAACTCTTTACCACTCTTTACCGGACATGCTACGATCACATTCCCGGCAAGATCACTCACCTTTATTGTCAACGGACGTAGCGTCCGCAGTTTCCCTTCAAGGGAAAACTGCGCTGAAACGCTTAACGTCAACAACATGAATAAACTTAATACGAACAATTTCATAAACACCCTTTTAATCTTCTTTTATTACAGGCCACTCGGCCATTTTGGTTATATCCCAATCGTACTTACTTTGCATATATTTCACCGTAATATCATAATACTTGATAATCAACGGATATTTATCCTGCGGGTATTTAATCAACACGGAATCCCGCGTATAACGCAAACCCAATTGCAGGTAATTGATAAAAGTAGACTTAGCAGTCAATGTGCCCGAAGGATTTGATAAATTATAAGCCGTCTTTATCATATTCCCGGGATACCCAAGTTTCATGAAATAATTGTCAGCAGAGGAAACGGTACTGTATTTTTTCGAGTAATCGAAATCCCCTCCCGATTGAAATTCTGCCGGGACCACGACCTTATTTTTATTAACGATCTTTACCATGATATTTTGCAAAATAACAGTACGTCGCATTTTGTACTCCCACGGAGTTTTCGGCAAATCATAAGGTTTGAATGGCCTTATGATCAAACCATTTCCATAATCCAAATAGGCAAGATTTTCTTCCTTTGCCCGAAAAGAAAATGCCCAAAAATCCAATCCGTCCCAATAACAAGTTAAAGGAACAAAACCACCAGTATAAGAACCCAACTGACGAAGATCATCCACCAAATAAATGTAATTAGGTAACACCCCCTTACATAATTCCGGTTTTAGGAAACCGAATACATGATTCTTGAAAAAATCCGTGTAAAACACCGCATACTCGTCATTCAACGCTTCTCCGCGATATTTTATCGTATATGTCCCCGACCATGCTTGGTTCAAATCCAAGGTATCGAAAGCCGTGTATATAGGAATTGTTCCAAAAGTATTCGCAATTTCCTCCAAATCCTGATCCCAAGGATTATTTCCTTGCGGAAATTCAAAACGACTGATACTAGAAGCATCTTCGCTCCGGGGATATAATTTCTTTTCATCGTCACAAGCAACAAGAATTGCGAGCAAAAATATCAAACTAAAAATATACCTGTATTTCATAATCCTTCGTTTTATTGTAATGTCTTCGTTGTTGTCAATTTATTCTGGTTCAATGCCGAATTACGATTTATCACCTCGGTAGGGATTGGCAATGTATATGCGGCATCCTTTTCCTCGATCACGTAACTTCCCAAATTGTCACCATACTCAACCCAGCGATGCTCGAAACTCGGCATCCCGTAACGGCGTAAATCGAACCATCGTTGCCCCTCGAAACAAAGTTCTCGGCGACGTTCTTCTCGAATAAAGTTCAACAAACTTTCACCAGAATAGTGTACCTCATAATCCGCACCTTCTGCATATCGTTTCTCACGCAACTCATTTATCATCTTTAACGCCAACACTTCATCCGTGGCATACACGGCCTCCGCCAAAATCAGGTAAGCCTCGGATAGACGAAAAGACATTCCGTATTCCGTACCAGATTTTACCTTGTTATTATATTGCATAACACATTTACTCCACGGGAGATAATGTCCCTCGGCAAACTTAAGTTCTTCAGGTTTTGCGCCTAGGGGTCCCCGTAACTCTTCCACGAGATACAACGTTTTCCGCAAATCCTCCTCATCTTCGTAACAAGTAATTAAATCCCGGGAAGCATTTACAAAATAGGCATACGTGGTTCCGTTCTCCATTTTGTCCTGAGCACCAATAATTCCATTAAAATCAGCCGCATTCCCGTATACCCAGATGGTTTCCGGATTATCCAACGAGACATAGCTAGGATAAGAAGCATTCTTTCCGACAACAATTGTCGTATCCTTCTTGAATGATGTTAAATCATATAACTCGTATCCCCAGTTATCAATTACCTTTTTCGCATATTTGGCAGCTCCTTCCATATCTTCCATGTACAAACACACGCGAGCATGAAGCAATTGCACGGCAGGTAAATTAATCCGATAACCGACTTTACCCTGCCGATCAGCCGATAAAGCTAGAAAATTCTCTTCCGCCGCATTCAAATCCTTAACGATCTGCTCGTACACCTTGGCAACTGTCTCCCGTTTCTCGGAACTACTCGATAAGCTACTTGTTAACTTCAAAGGAACTCCATCAGCATCTTTATTATAATTGTACGGTTCACCGAAAAGATTCACTAAATTAAAATAGAAGAAAGCACGCAATGCATAAGCTTGGGCTGCCACGTAGGCTTTGTCCTCGATAGAACCCTTCACATCATCTAAATAATCCAATGCGGCATTCGTCCCCAAAATATGTTGATAATAGGTGCTCCATTGCAAAACAGCAGATTGTCCTGGATACAAATCAAACATTTGAGGATCCCATGAATAAATATACTGCAAACCGATAATACCATAAGAAGAAGTTTGCAAAATAAAATCCTCACTCATCTCAATATCATCATCAAAAGCATTGTGAAGATTGAACAAACAACTGGAAGTTGCTAGTGGATAAGCATCCCCCAATAACATCTCGTTCAATGCATCGACACTTTCCGGTACATATTCACTCGGTGAATTCGGCTCCAGAAAACTCGAACAGGCACATAAACTCGTGAGCAAAATCATATTAAATAATATCTTTTTCATACATCGAAGTATTTAAAAACCAACATTAATTCCTATCGAATAAGTCTTCGGCATCACCCGATCCGGCATCTCCGGATCAAATCCGTTATATCGTTTGGAAGCGATAACAAACAAGTTATTCACAGATGCCGTTAGCGTTAAACTATTTAACCCGGCCTTTTTCGCCATTTCATTATTCAACCTCCAACTCAGGTTCACCCCCCGACAACGCAGGAATGACCGTGGAACAGTCAACGCATCCGAGTTAGCATAAGCGTTAAAAAGCTTGTAACTAGCATCTATCGGTATAGCCATCGTGTAATCCTGTCCCCCGATCACGAATCCCGGAATACTCGTGTGAGCCTCATCCCCCGGCTGTTGCCATCGTTTCAATAAATCCCGATTAAGGTTCTTATCCGCATCCGGCATATAAATCCCATGCTCCAAATCACTATACGGAGACTTCAACCGAGCAACTCCTCCTAGCAATAAAGAAAATGACGTCCCCAACGTAAAAGAACGATAACGGATATTCAAATTCACCCCTCCTGTAAAATAGGGATCTTTCTGCCCGGAATATTTCAAGAAACTGGTCATATCCCCATTGTACTCCTCTTTCGACATAATACGATTGAACATCGGACGACCATTCTCAGGATTCAAACCGGCAAAATCAAATGACCACATACTTCCCAACGGATACCCCTTTTTCAAAATCCGTTCACTATCTCCATTCAGAAACGAGCCCAAACTTGCTACTTCTTTATCTACCTTCCCTCCAGAATTCCAGTTCTTGGAAGAATTCACACTCATATTGATTCCGAAATTCTTCGTGTTTACTGGGGTAAAAGAAATCGTGAACTCGATACCTTTGTTATAGATAATACCGCCATTGACAGACATCGTGTTCTTCCCATTTTCATAAGGAATATCCTTGGAAATAATAGCATTGGAACGTCGGATATAATAATCAACATTGGCATTCACCTTATTAAAGAATTGCAAATCCAAACCGAAATTCCACGAATGCGTACGTTCCCAAGAAAGATTCGGGTTAGGAATAGAATTAATGGTCGAATAATACTCGTTGAACATACCCAGCACACCCTTTTGATTCAAAATCAAATCCGGGCTGAGGTTCGTCAAAGCATTTCCTTGAATACCCCACGTGGCTTTCAAATTGACGTTTGTCAACACTAATTGATTCCGCATAAATGCCTCCTCACTCATCCGCCAGGATATCCCAAAAGAATAAGTCGGGTCGAAACGTTTATTCGTGTTCTGCCCGAAACGATTGGATGCATCGTTACGCACATTGAAATTAAAAACATACCTGTTTTTCAATGAATAAGCCAATGTTGCAAAAACAGAGAAGAAATTATCCGTCTTTTCACTTAAGGCACTTCTACCATTATACAAATCTTCAAATACCCCGAAACCATTCATAACCGCACCACCACCCACGGGAACAAAATCATCTGGTAGTGTAGGACGAACAACCAAATTACCTCGGTCGGGTACGTATCCATAACGCATGTTTTGGTCATTCTTGTTTTTAGTTGAACGGGTTTCTATTGCCACCATAGCATTCAACCGATGATTCTCGTTAAACGACTTCGAGAACATCAATTTATTCTGAACATTATACGAGGACACCGTGGCGGCAGAACTGAACAAAGTTCCCCCGAACGGAAGAAGTGCTGCGCTAAACCACGGATCCTCGGCATCCACGGAACCGTAATCATATCCCCGGTATTGTTCTGCAATAGCAGTAGAACGCTCCAATGCCCAAGACTCGCTATTCGTGGTATTGTACGAGTACCCTCCGGTAAACTGATAAGTCAGCCAACTCCATATTTTCCATTGAAAATCAAAACTCAATCTTAAACTACCCGTGTTCACCTCTGAACCCGTGTTCTCCAACTCGTTCAACACGTTATAACCTATAGACTCCACTTCTTTATTATATTTGTAATCGAGTTTTTTCCGATAATAAGAATAACTTCCGTCTTCATTGAATGCCGCAATAGAACGGCTTGTCGTCAAAGCATAGTTCAAAGGATTAACACCATTAAATCCTTTATTCGTTCCGGTAGTCCCATTTATCGTAAAATTTGCTCGAATATTATCACGCAAATTCAATGTTATGGCAGCCCGACCGGTCAAACGCTCGGAACTATTTCCCTTCTCCTGACCATCATTTGAATTATACCCCACGGAAAGGGCGTAATTTATCCTATCCGACGCCCCGGTAACACTCACGTTATGATTGTGTCCAAAAGAAGTTTGGGTTAATAAATCCAACCAATCCGTATTCACCGTCTCCAGGTGATTATGCGTCTGGATAAATTCGTCTGCAGTGATTTCACCATCCTGAAACATCTTCAAAGCCCCCTCATAAGTAGTAACTTGTTTTATCGGATCAAATTTATACCTCATCCCCGCAGCAAATGCATCCTCGCTGAATTTGACTCGTTCCTGCGAATTCATCAAGTTAAAATCCTTGTACCTCGGACGAGGAGCGATCGAAAAATTACCGGAATAATTAATAGACATACGTCCCATTTTCCCTTTTTTCGTCGTAACCACGATAACACCGTTTGAAGCCCGGGAACCGTATATTGCCGTGGCAGAAGCATCTTTCAACACAGTAATCGTCTCAATATCATTCGGATTTAACCAAGAAACCTGATTCCCAATAATCTCCCGCATATCCTGCGCCATGTTAGAACTGGCATTAATGGAAATCGGATCATCCTGAATAATTCCATCCACCACCCAAATAGGATCTTGATTACCTAGTAACGTGGAAGTTCCCCGAATCTGAATCTTCGGACTGGAACCCGCACGAGCACTGGAATTCAACACGATCATTCCCGGCACCTGTCCCTGTAACATCTGGTCGATATTGGCATAGGCGGGCATCATGATATCTTCCGCCTTTACCGTCGTGTAGGCCCCCACCATATCCCTACGATTCACGCTCTGATACCCGGTACTCACCACGGTCACCTCGTCCATTTCGTTCACCGTTTCTCTCAGTACCACGTTAATCGTGTCCTGTCCCGTATACTTCACCTGACGGGCTTCCATTCCCACGAAAGAATATATCAGGATAAGCTCCTTCATTTCCGGTAATCTCAACACGTAGTTCCCGTTTTTATCCGTTGCCGTTCCGACGGTTAATCCTTTAACCATAACGGTCACACCCGGCATCGGTTGTTTTCGTTCATCCGTCACTTTTCCTGAAATCTTGATTTCTTTTTTTTGTTGAGTCATCGCCAATTTACGAATCGCCACGACCTTATCAACAATCTCGTAATCAAATCCATTCTGGCGTAACACAATATCCAGAATTTCTTTCAATGTTACATTCGTCAATTCCAAGTTCTTCACCCTCGTATCTCCTAAAATCTCCGTCCGGTAAACGAATTCATAATCCGAATTACTTTTCAGGAATTCCAGCACGTTTCCAAGCATCTCGTCATGGAAATTTACACTCATCTTCTGATCCTGTGAATATCCCATCGCACTTACAGAACCGAAAGCACACAACAGAATAAAGATTTTTAATGTCATAACTAACAGAATTTTTCGCAATCTTCTCCCACGAAGATTACCCTTCATACTCTTTTTTTTCATACATTTGTAAAGTATTACATTAAACATGCATCTGCGACCAACAGATGTTTGTAAAGGGGGAATCGACCAAATTCCCCTTTTTTATTTATTGATAAACAGTTATAATTTTATTTTTAACATTAAATTTCACGTCCCCCGTTTTTTCCAATATATTTAAAATCGACTCGAAAGAAGCGTAACGGGGAATTTTCCCCTTAAAAGTAGCCCCTCTCAACGATATGTTCTGATAGAAAACCGTAAAGTCATACCAACGAGCCAACTTCGACATGATCTCTTCCAAAGTATGATCCTCCAACACGAACATCCCGTTTCGCCAACTTACCACCTCATCCACGTTCACTTTACGAGTATACACATTCTTGTCACTGACCACGGATTGCATTCCCGGGTCAAGCACTACGATTTTCCCCTCGACATCAACTTTGACTTTCCCGTTTACTAAAGTTGTATAAACATTTACCTCTCCCGGATAGGCATCCACGTTAAATTCTGTGCCTAATACCTCTACCGTCTGCCCCTTCGCAACTACCCGGAAAGGTCTCTTTTCATCTCTCACGACCTTAAAATATCCTTCTCCTTCCAGTTCCACTTCTCGTTGATCCTTCCCGAAAGCTACCGGATACTTCAATTTAGAATCGGCATTCAACCAAACCTGCGTTCCGTCAGCCAGCACCAGATCAAACTCGGCCCCCTTGGGAACCACGATCGTGTTATAAGCCAATTTCATTTCCGCACCCGTATTTTCAGCCATGTAAGAAAGGGTCGATCCTCCGGCTTTCTTCACCAAAACCCCGGCCTCCTCAAAATTTCCTTCCAGGGTATCCAACAACATCGTCTTTCCATTATCTAGTTTTAACACAGGCCGTTGAGGTTTCATCAAGGCGATCGATTCTTGTGCCGGAACAATCCGTTCATTCGATCTCTCAAATAAATACAAACTACTTAGTGCGGCCACGACCACCACGGCAGCCGCAACACTCCAACGCAATACACGTAATCTCAATCCTTTTCGATGTTTATACGCTATCCGCTTTTCCATTTCCTGCAAAGCACTCTCACGATCAACACTCTTGAATTTCTCATAACCCACTTCCAAAAAATCCTCATTTTGCCAACGATCATACAACACTTGATTTTCCGGACTTGCCTCCTTCCATGCTTCCAACTCCCGAAGTTCATCCCCGGTAATCTGTCCTACCCGTTGTCGGACTAACAATCCGGCTATTCGATACCATTCCTTCATTTCATGTGTCATAATACGGTCATTTTTCAAAATTTCCCCTATAACGCAATCCCGTCAAAAAGGGGTAATTAAAAAGTGAACTTTTTTCAAGAAAAATACTAGAGCCCTGAAAACAAGAACATAAATAAAGACGGATCCAAACGTTCCCGTAAAAAATCCAAGGCTGTTGCCTTATATTTCTTCACGGAGCTATCCGATAATTCCAACTTTTCAGCAATCTCCGTGTTCTTCAATCCCTCTATGAAACTCATTTCGAAAACGACTCTCGCTTTTTCAGGTAGTTTCTCAATCGCACTATACAACAACGTTTGAGCTTCCTGATCAATAACAGAATCACGGAAAAAAGAGTCGTTTTCCAATTGTTGCACATAACGTTCCCGGGCTGAATTTTTCCGGTGGATACTGACAATTTCGTTTTTAATTGAAGTATAAAGAAAAGATTTAAACGTGTAAATTGACTCGAACTTATCCCTCCGTTCCCAGGCACTAAAAACAGCGTTCTGCACGCAATCCTCGGCCAAAAACTCGTTCTCCTCCCCCAGATATTTCAAGGCATACAAAATCAATCCCGGGTATACATCCCGGTAGAAGGATTTCAATTTTCCTCGTTGAAAATCTGTTAATATCTGCGTTTTCCAATTCACACGTTACATTTTACCTTGCAATTATAAGGAAAAAATCACAAACCAAGTAGCGAATTATGCCAAAGGTAATAACAATTTCGATTTATAATTACTTAATAAACACGTTTCAGAAAAATAAAAAATTCTTAGTAAAAACAAGAAGCAAACAAATAGAAGTGAGGCACAAGACAGGTAACAAGTCCAGTACAACTCCCGAATAAGTACGGACTACCTCCGGACAGGACGGTTGCGGAACGATTGTTATCGTGGTTGCGTACTCTCGGGAACACTTTATTTTTTCCCGACCACCTTTCGTTCGGGATGAAAAATCAAAACAAGAGAGGCAGTTTTACACGAACCGCCTCTCCTTCTAACGACACACCGGTTGTTGGCCATTATATAATCACTTCACGATGATCGTGAAGCAATCGTTCACGTCGTGAGATCGCCCTTCATTTGTAAAGGTTAGCGAAATTTTATAACGTCCCACAGGAACTTCATTTTTTACAGGAACCTGAAACATCCCGTTCCCCCGGACAGAAAGACACGCTTTGAGTTTTTCCACGTCACCTTGTTCCGAAGTTATTGATTTTATAGTAACAATAATCGGGGGAGTTCCTTCGATCCCCTCGATGGCAGAACTAACCCACGGTTGATCACGTAACACCCTTTCATAATCCTCTCCTTCTCCTCCCAGCATAGTAGGAAAAATATTATACCTGTCGGCGATCTGTTCAGGAGTTAATCCCATACTTATATACATTTCATACCTAGGGTTAGGGACTTCGTGGGGAGGAGTCACGTCAAGGTCTTTTTTCACGACCATCGTGTCAATGCTATAACTTGCATATTCCGTGATCAGATAACCCACTGTTATATCCTGACAATTCATCATTACTATGCTCAAAAAACAGACGAGATATAGCGATATAATCTTCACTTTCATAATCTTTTTACTTAAATATTACCAAAATCATAGCCATAATTCAACGCATGGACAACACCATTAGACGGTTGAATATCAGGAGAAGCGAGCGGAACGTAAGTATCTGCTGTCCATGAAAAAAGATACATTGTTATCGCCCCGGCATCTGCAACACCAGCATAAGATTCTCTTTGCAGATAAGCAATAACACGATTCCCGTTCAAACAAGTGAAGTTTGTTCCTCCGTCTTGTTCTTCCTCGTTGATATAGTAGGACATATTCCTAAACCCGATGCTTTCTTTAAGGTGTTTTCCTTTCACCACGTGTTTCAATATAAATTCCCGGCATAATTTAACGGGAATATCTTCTACTTTTTCATAATAACTCTCGGCATCCCCCTTCTCCTGAGATTCCCACAGAAAGCGAAGGATAGAATAACTCGGAGGTGCGAAAAAAGTAATCTCGGGCAACGTATCCACGGTTCCTTCAAAAAGGTCTGTCAATCCGGCATGTTCTATCATTTCAACCGTTAACTCCCAATTATACTTGTCCGAACGCAAATATTCCATCATCGTTCCATCAAAATACGGGCTTGAAACTCCTGTATCAATTACCGTCTGCTTCGTGTCACATGCAGCAAGAACAAGCATGATCCCAATAAATAACAATATATTTTTCATGTTCAAATCTTTATACATTCATGAATTATTTACGATTATGCCAATACGTGTTTTGCCGTAACAAGGGATTCTGGCTGAATGCCTTTTTAGAAATCATACAAAAAAGGGCTCCATCTATAAGATCCTGATCCGTTAGCGTTCTGAACCCACCTTCTAATTCCGTACGCACGTAGCCATTCCGGATAATATCATAATAGCGTTGTCCTTCCATGATCAACTCTTTTTCCCGTTCTTTAAAGATAGCGTACCTCAGATCCCCGGCATACTCACTTGCATCGTATAGTTTTGCTTTCGAACGCTCTCGAATTTCATTCAAATCATCAATAGCACCAGCAATGTATTCACCTCCAAGCCGGGAACGGCATTCCGCTCTCAACAAATAAATATCGGCTAAACGCCACCAAACTCTATTTTGATTAATATTCAACGTCATTCCTTTATTCGGCCCGGAAGTTTCAACCATCGGTAATCGCCATTTATTCGGGAAAGCGTATCCCCCATATTCCGGTTTATCCATTTCATCCAATTTATAGAAAAAAGCATTTTTCCTTTCATCCGTACCCGAATACATCTCTCTTACCGTGGAGTTGTATATCCAAACTCCTATATATTTTATGAAAGAAGCCGGGAATTCAGCCCGCAAAGGATAGCAATGATAAAAATAACCGGGTATCGAGAGCATGTCAGCCGCCCCGTTCATGTATCCCTCTTTTTCATTCCAGAAATCCTTGAATACCGTCTCGTATACACTTTCCTGACTATTAGCGACTAAAGCATCCGTGCATATAGCTTCCGCGTTGGGGACAAGATGATATGTCCCGGAACCGATCACCTGGCTACAGGCTTGTTCTGCACGTTCCCATAATAATCTCTCGTCATAGTCTTGATTCTTTGAATAATACTTCCCTCCTGCCTTCCACGCGCAAAGATGGGCAAGAAGAGCATTTGCCGCACCTTTACAGGGAGTTGATTTAAAACGAGGAGCATTTCCTTGCCAATCTGTTACCTTCTCGAATTCAGGCAACAAGTCTACCGCATTCTGCGCTTGTTCAATGGCATAATCTGCTACTTCCGTCCAATCAGATTTAGGGATTGGCAAAAATTCCACGTCATCCCGAATTAATATACAATCTCCCCAGATATGCAATAATTCAAGATAGGCCAACGCTTTATAAAAGTAAGCCTGTCCTTTATAAATGTCACGTCGTTCTTTTGAAATACCACTTCCATCCGCATTGTGCAGAACAACATTGGCAAAGGCTATTGTTTCATAAAACGGCTTCCAATTCAAATTAAGTATATATTCCGGACTGTTATTTTGAAGTATTTCCAAATACGTTCCTTTCATAACTTCATCTACATACCAACCTTTTTGCACTTGATTCCCCGGATCTTCACCCGTGAAATTACAAATCATGTATTTCACGGCATGATCCGTCGCGTTAAGAGCCGACTCAAAATCTTTGGGCGTGTTCAGCGCATTTTTAAACGTCAAAGAACTCTCCGGTTCAATATCTAACGCTTCTTTACATCCGATTTGGATGATCAGGAACGAAATAAAAACGAGTATCTTATATTTCATAACTTAAAATTTTACAGTTAGACCTAGCGTGTATTTTCTAGCCAAAGGATAATTCTTCCCGTAATCCATCCCCGTACTTATATCAACCGTTTCCGGATCAATACCGGAATAATTCGAGAATGTCAATAAATTCTCACCACTAACAAACAAACGTACCTGTCCCAGCTTTAATTTACGGATGACAACATCAGGCAGGTTATACCCGATGGTCAACGTTTTCAGTTTTAACAAATTGACCTTTTCGACTTCACGATCTATTACCATTCCGGAATAAATCATCGTGTTATTATCTATTTGTAACCGTGCATAATCGGCATGATTATCCCCAGGGTTTTTCCAAAATGTAATTTTATTCAGGTTCAACAATAAAGGATGTAATAAATTGGTATTATCATTCGTTGCCAAAGAATTTTTACAAGTGGTATTAACCATGTGCCGCCCGATCTGGTAGCTCATGGACAAATTCAAATCAAAATTTTTCCACCTGAATTCACTGACAATCCCCCCGCTTATTGTCGGGAGGGCGCTACCCATGTAAACCATGTCATCAAAGAATATTTTGCCATCACCATTCGTATCTATAAATTTATAGTCTCCCGGTTGATAGAAATTGTCCGTACGAATATCAAAATACAAATATTGTCCTACCCCTTGCGTATTGAAATACAACGGCATTTCATCCTGTTTATTGATAAAACCCGCTGTCGGGAATGCGTGTATATCATTCAACGGCTTACCGATAATTCCCACGGAAATATCTTTCCCGTTATACGATTTCTCGAAACGATTCCAGTTTCTTGCCCCGTTTACAGATACTTTCCAATAGAAATTGGGAGTTCGCAATATCTCGTATTTTATCAACAGCTCGATTCCCTCGTTGGATATCGCCGCGGCATTCCGCCATTGACCCGTATACCCATTATAGTTCCCGGGTAAATCGACAGCCCAAAGTAATTTATCGGTGTAGCGATAATAGTAATCGAACGTGATTCCTAACCTGTAATTGAACAAATCCAAATCTAACCCGAAATCATACTGATCGGTCTCTTCCCAAGACAAATCATCATTATACAAACCTCCTTCCCACACGGGTTCCAAGGTTGAATTCCCTTGATGTGCATTACCGGACTCCATCAAGCCTAAAGCTAGAAACGATTGCTCGAAATGTTGCCCGGATCGTCCCCAACTTGCCCGAAATTTTCCAAAAGAAAGCCAATCCGTAAAACGATTCATAAAACTCTCCTCGGTAAAAGTCCACCCGGCAGCGACAGAAGGGAAAGTTCCCCATTTGTTGTTTTTCCCAAAAACAGAACTTCCATCCCGACGGAAGCTGGCAGAAAGCAGATATTTCTTCTTGTAATTATATTCCAAACGTCCGAAATAAGAAATAAGAGTTTTTTCTTCCATATCAGAAATATAACGTTGGAAAGCCACTGTTTCCGAGTAATATCCATAATTCAATTCACCCAAAACAGGAAAACCCGGACGAGAATAATAAATTTTGTCACTAGGAGAATTTTGAGCACTTCCGCCATTATATTCCACTTGATCATACTGATAAGAAAAACCAGCTACCACATTAATGTTGTGATTTTCCTTGATCGTCTTTTGATAAGTCAATAAATTCTCGTTTAAAACCATCAGATTTATTCCTGTTTCTCCAACCGTTTGTGAAAAACCATGCTCATCCAGATAGGAAGGTTGAAAATAATTTCTACGATGAATCGAATAATCAGCGGCTAACGAAGTCGATAGATTTAAACCGTCAAGAACATCATATCCTATTTTGAAATTCGTTCGGATACGAACGGAACGATTCTTTTCTTTCGTTCCTTTCAATTTTTCTAAAACATCATTCCAAACCGCGGAGCCTTCCCCGGGATTGAGCGAACTTAACTCGTAAGGATCACCCGGCACCGTCTCCACGATAGGCGCAGATCCCATTCCTTGTGTTTTCTCCCCCCGCTTTCGGTTCGTTAACGTGGCATTTAAGCGTAAATCGACATTCAATTTCCGGACGGGGATAACATTCATATTCGCGTTCAAATCAATTCTATTGAACCCTGTCCCTCGTAATACCCCCGACTCATCATAATAGCCTAACCCCATTCCATAATACATTCTATCGCTACCACCATAAGTCTGGATATTCGCGTTTGTAATTTTTCCCTTTTCATAATAGATCGGGAAGAAATTTGTCGCGTTATTGTAAAACGAATTCAAACTGTCTTGTAGCACGAGTCCATTACTATTATAGCTTGTTGGAGTGAAAAAATAATCATAAGAACCTCTTTTCGTATCAAATACTTCCCGGTTGGAAGTCGGATATTTATAACGATTCGTTTCCGGATCAAGATAAGCCTTTGAAGGCCCACTTCTTAAAGCCTTTAACCTGAAATCCCGTTCCCCTTTTCCGATAGTTACGGTGGGCAACTCCGGTAATATATTCCAAGACTGCGAAATATTTACAGAAAACGTTGCATTCTGATTTTGACGCCCTTTTTTGGTTGTCACGATAATAACTCCATTCGCAGCCCGAGACCCGTATATTGCCGCGGAAGAAGCATCTTTCAACACTTGAATTGATTCGATCATATCCGGATTGATATCTGCCAAAAGATTTGTTCCGGTAATGGGAGAAGTAAACGAATTCAAAGGAACACCATCCACAACCCACAAAGGATTGGAATATCTCCTATTCTGTTCCACATCCAAAGAATTATAGCCTCGAATAACGATGGCCGTACCTCCTCCACCGGGGGCCCCTGACATATTCGTAATATCCATACCCGCAACACGCCCTTGTAGCAAATTCGCTATACTGGGAGAGGGAATGCCTTTTATTTCATCCGCTTTGATTACCGAAACAGCTCCCGTCATTTCCCTCTTGTTGGTTGTTCCGTAAGCCACAACCACGGCCTCATCCAATGACTGTATATCCTCCTTCATCATCACCCGGATCGTATCCTTCGTGATTTCCGTAAAACTCACTTTTTGAGTTTTATAGCCCACGAAAGAAAACTCCAACACTCCTTTTCGAACGGGTAACATTAACGTGAATATACCCTTGCTATTGGTTGCCGTTCCAACAGTTGAACCTTCCAACCTGACCGTCACTCCCGGCATAGGTTGTTTCTTTTCGTCGGTCACTTTTCCCACTATCTGAAACATATCTTGCCGCACGGCTGACTCTACCCGACGTTTCACCACGATAATGTTATCCCGGAAACTATACGTCAAATCCGTACCTTCAAAAAGACGTTTCAACACATTTTCAACGGTTTCATTTTTTACATCGACAGATACTTTTCCTAATTGATTTGTCTGTTCGGTATTAAAAATAAAATGCAAATCTGTTTGTCGCTGAATCTCATCCAACAACATTTTCACGGTAACTCCCGTCATATTCAGACTGACACGCTCTTGTTGAGCAAACGTGTTCGCCGAAAGTGAGAACGTGAAAAAACACATTAAAAAGAGAAATAATCTCATAATCATCCAAAATTTGTGCTTCCATCCCAAAGGGGATCGAAAGCAAATTCGATTTTTTTCCATACTTTTGTAATTGAGAGTTTAAATTATTTATCCATCAGTCTCACTCCAATAAGACTTATGGGTGGTTAAACTTACGGAGGGTGCTACAACACCTTCCGTTTTTTATTGTGAAACGATAATCGTTCGTTCTTTTATCGAGAATTTCACCCCCGTAGCTTCGGTAATCGCATCCAGAATATTCCGAATTTCCTTGTACCGCTCCAAGTGTCCGGAGAAATGAAGTTCCTTGACGGCCTCCACCTGGTAGAATACATCCACGTCATACCACAAAGAAAGCGTTGCCATAATTTGTTCCAATGTCTCCTCCTCAAACGTGAAAATTCCTCTTGTCCAAGCCGTGTACTGCCGGGCATCCACATCCCGAATCTCGACCGTCCCGCTCTTCCTATCGAAGCAGGCCAATTCTCCCGGTTTCAACACGTACTCCCCGGCAGCAAATGTTTTAATTCCAACTTTCCCTTCCACCAAAACCGTCTCGATCCCTTTCTCCTGATGTGTGTTCACGTTAAATGATGTACCGTAAACCCGTACTTGTATCCTATCCATCACCACGTAAAAAGGCCGGGTAGTATCCGTTTCGACCTCGAAATAAGCCTCCCCGTCCAAATAGACTTTTCGTTCCCGTTGCCCGAATGCCACGGGATATTTGAGGCGCGTGGCAGAATTCAATATTACCCGGGTTCCATCGGCTAAGGTTAACCGGAACTCTCCTCCCCGGGGAATTTTCAACGTATTGAATTTCAATTCTTCCACGTTCAAGACAACCGTACTATCGTACACCAACCCTTGGGTCGTTTGCATGGCTTTCAATCCCTTATCCACCTCTATCTCCCCTTGTTTCATATCTTTTAAAGCTAATGTTTTTCCTCCCGGAAGTTCCAAAGTCGCTTTTACTTGTCCCGGTTCGATCATTTCACTTATTGGTAGTATACTATTCTTTTCTTCCCGATTCAATAACCAAATAGAAAATCCGATCGCCACGGGAACAACAATCGCTGCCACATACTTCAAAACTCGCCTCCACGAATTACGACGCTCTTGCCGGATGTGCTGTTCAAACCGCACCCAACCTCTTTCCATATCAATCTGACAAAACTCCGGGAACTCCTCTGCAAATCGATTACCCTGTTTCATATCCTCGAAAAACCGACGATTTCCATCATTCTGATCAATCCATAGCTCCAACTCCTGCCGTTCCCCTTCGGACAAGGCTCCCGACAAATAAAGCCGAATTAATCGAACTATTCTTTCATCAAAAATATTCATAGTGCTTCTTCATTTTGCACCACATACGACAAGACCCTGAAAAAGGGGTAAACGAAAATGAAAAATTTTAGAGTCTATTCCATTTTCACTCAATAGTCGCAATAATGAACTTGAATGAAATTCAGACAAGGGTATGTCTGACAAAAAATCTAAACAGGCTCTTAAATGACCTTCACCATAACCAGTAAAAAAAATAAATTACCCAATCGTTCTTTTAAAAAACGAACGGCATTCTTTTTATGTGTCTTGACAGTCTCCACGGAAAGAGATAGTAACTCGGCTATTTCTTCATTCTTTTTACCTTGTAAGTGCAATTCAAAAACTTGCCGACAGCGATCGGGCAACTCTTTAACTGCAATGTACAATTCCCGGTAAATTTCTTCTCGCATCAGATTATATTCCCGTTCGCTTTCGTCATCCCGATTTGCCAAGCTATAAGCGACATAGCGATTTTCTACAGCTTTATGTTTCAGGTAGTCCAAGCACCGATTCTGCACGGAATCATACAGAAAAGCCCGGAATCCATGGAAAGAATTATATTTCTTCGGACTCTCCCAGATCGCCACGAATACTTCCTGCACCATATCCTCGGCCACTTCCCGTAAATGAACACGCCTCATGGCATACAACACCAGATAATTATGAAAACGCTCGAATAAAATCCGAAACGCATCAACCTCTTTTGCATTAATTTGCCGGATAAATTTGTCTTCTGAAATATCCATACTACTCTTTCATTGGATCTCCGACAAATATAAAGTATTGTTATCAAGAAACAAAATACAAATTCATACCAACAATCAAACTCATACCAATAAAAAAATTACCAACGAAACAATTAAGAAATTACAAAATACGTTGTCGGTATATCGAAAAATCTAATAAAATTTTTAACTGAATAATTCCCTGCAAATATCTCCTACACGAGAAACAAACTTTACTTTTATATGAGCGGGAACTTTGGTCAAAGCTTTTTTATTTCCTGACGGAACGAATATTTGTTGGAAACCCAGTTTTTCAGCCTCTAAGATACGTTGCTCTATACGGCTGACCGCACGAATCTCTCCGGACAAACCTACTTCTCCGGCAAACACCGTGCTTGTGGGTATCGAGGCATCAATATTTGAAGAGAGTACCGCCATAACAACCCCCAGATCCAAAGCCGGATCACTCACCCGGATTCCCCCGGCTATGTTCAGAAATACGTCCTTCGCCGCCAAGCGGAATCCAACCCGTTTTTCCAGTACCGCCAGTAACATATTCAATCGTCGCGTATCAAAGCCCGTTGCCGACCGTTGGGGCGTTCCGTAAGCCGCCGTGCTTACCAATGCCTGCACTTCCAATAAAATAGTTCTAACGCCTTCCATAGTAGCAGAAACGGCCACGCCACTTAAATCCTGATCATGGTTGGATAATAATAATTCGGAGGGGTTAGCCACCTGACGCAACCCGGACTGTAACATTTCATATATACCGATTTCGGATGTTGATCCGAAACGGTTTTTCATGGATCGCAAAATACGGTACATGTGTTGTTGATCCCCCTCAAACTGCAACACAGTATCCACCATGTGTTCCAGAATCTTGGGACCTGCCAGTTGACCGTCTTTCGTGATATGCCCGATCAGAATCGTGGTAATCGTATTTTCTTTGGAATAACGTAATAATACATTCGTACACTCCCGGATTTGCGACAAACTACCCGGAATAGCATCCACGCTCTCCGTCGCCAAGGTTTGTATAGAATCAATAATCAACAATTTAGGTTCTAACGCACGGGAATGTTCCAACACGGTTTCCAGTGAATTCCCCGAAAGGAACAAACAATCGTCATTCTCGGCTCCCAAACGCTGCGCCCGCATTTTGATCTGCGATACACTTTCCTCTCCTGACACGTAAAGTACTTTCCCACAACGATTGTGTAAAGCAAACTGCAAGACCAAGGTCGATTTACCGATACCCGGTTCCCCTCCCAACAGGATCATAGAACCCGGCACGATACCTCCTCCTAACACCCGGTTTAACTCCCCGTCACCAGTATCCATACGCTCGTCAGCATTGGTTTTCACCTCCGATAACCGCAAGGGTCTTGAAGAATTTCCCCCCACGATAGATGCCGTCCGGTTTCCCTTCACGGAAACTTCCACCTCCTCCACAAAACTATTCCATTCCCCGCAAGTGGAACATTTTCCTACCCACTTTGATTCTTTTGCCCCACAATTTTGACAAACATATATCGTTTTCGACTTGGCCATAACAATTGAAAATTGAAAACTGAAAATTGAAAATGATTAATTCTCAATATTCAATTTGGTTGTTTTTAATCAAAAATTTCATCTGCGAAATCGGATTCAGTGACCACGCCTTCTCGGTCGTCGGCACAATCAAGAACTTTATTCACACCATTAGGTTTTTCGAAATCACGCTGCGGAACGGCAAGGGATTTATCGGCATACACTTTTTGCATGAACAAAGCCCAAATCGGGAGAGCCATGCTAGCCCCCTGACCATTTGCTAAATTTTGAAAATGAATAGAACGATCTTCCGCACCCACCCATACTCCTCCGGCGAGATCGGGAGTAATACCGATAAACCAACCATCCGAGTGATTCTGAGTTGTACCCGTCTTTCCTCCTATCTGGTTAGTAAACTTATAGCGATAGCGTAAACGAATACCCGTACCTTCATTCACGACTCCCTGCAACAAATTTGCCATCAAGAAAGCTGTATTTTCGGTAATTACCTCATGAGATTCCGGGTAGAAATTAGCTAACACGTTTCCATATTTATCTTCGATCTTCGTTACCATCGTCGGTGCATTATAAACTCCCTTATTGGCATATATCGAGAAGGCCCCGACCATTTCTTTCACGGAAACCTCCGAGGAACCCAAGAAAATAGCAGGTACAGGGTCTATAAAACTACTTATACCCATCCGATGAGCCATCTGCACGACAGCTTCCGGGGTAAATTGTTTCAACACCCAACCGGAAATATTATTCACCGAATTCGCTAATCCCCACTTCAAGGTCACCATCTCCCCTTCCCGTTTATCGGTAGAATTTCGAGGAGTCCAAGTTGTTCCATCCGGCAAAACAAAAGTTTGCTGCACGTTCAACACCTTATCACAGGGCCCCAGCCCCTCCTGCATGGCCAACGTGTAGAGAATCGGTTTAATGGTCGATCCGATCTGACGCTTTCCGGTACTTACCATATCATACTGGAAATAACGGTAATCGGGGCCACCCACGTAAGCCTTGATATGCCCCGTTGAAGGCTCCATCGCCATAAATCCGGCACGGAAGAATGATTTATAATGTTTCAACGAATCCAATGGAGTCATGGTCGTATCCCGTACACCTTTCCACGTGAAAACAGACATGGGAACCGGTTTCTGGAATTCTTTCTTTATCTCCTGAAAACTCTTACCAGCCTTATTCATGGAACGATAACGCTCTGTTCGCTTGATAGAAGTATTCAAGATTTCATCAATTTCGGCCACCGTTAAATCATTTGAAAAAGGCGGATGAGCTTTTTTACTTCTCTCGGCCATAAAAGTCGGTTGCAAAGTACCACCCAAATGTTCTGTTACAGCCTCTTCCGCGTATTTCTGCATCCGAGAATCCAATGTCGTGTAAATCTTTAACCCATCTGCATAAATATTATAATGTGAACCGTCCGATTTTAGATTCTTATTACACCACCCATAAAGCGGGTTCGTTTCCCAAGCCAATGAATCTACCGCGTATTGATCTTTACTCCACCGACTATAATTCTTTTTCTCCGGCTTTGAAGCAGTCATATACAAACGCAGATATTCACGGAAATAAGTCGCAATACCTTCCTTATGATCTTCCTTATGGAAATCCAATCCCAAAGGCAATACTTTCAAAGAATCGAATTCAGCCTGAGAAATCTTATCATATTTCAACATCTGACTCAACACCACGTTCCGACGTCCCAAAGTCTTGTCCGGGCGACGTACCGGATTAAAGAGAGAAGGATTCTTCGCCATTCCCACCAACATCGCGGCTTGTTCTACCCGTAACGAGTCAGGAGTTGTCGAAAAATAAATATTAGCCGCAGAATTGATCCCCACAGCCAAATTCAAAAAGTCAAACTTATTAAGATACATCGTGATGATCTCTTCCTTCGTGTAACTTTTTTCCAATTTCACGGCAATCACCCACTCCCGGAATTTACGCATCGCTAATTCCACGAAATCCTGATTGGCCTCCCGCGGAAATAGCATCTTTGCCAACTGCTGAGTAATCGTACTCCCCCCTCCGGCCGCAGAATTCCCGGTCACCATTCCTTTAGCCACGCGGAACAGCCCGCGCACGTCAATACCGCTATGATCATAGAAACGCACATCCTCCGTGGCAATCAAAGCATCAATAACACTTTGTGGAATATCATGATAATCCATATATCGACGGTTTTCACTCCCCTCGAAATACTTTCCTATAATCTTCCCGTCTTCAGAATAAATCTCCGTGGCAAATTTATTGTTTGGGTTTTCCAACTCCTCGAACGTGGGCATAAAACCTAATTTACCGGCCGAAACCAAGTAAAAAAAGAAAAATATTCCCAAGACAAAAACAATAAACAGCCCCCAGAAAATGGCAAAGTCTTTCCAATATTTTTTTAGCATCTGCATTCGTTTTAATTTCAACTTGCAAAGTTAGAAAATAAATCTATATCCGGGATTACTTCTCCACCCCTATGACAATCTTTATATTATTTACCACGCAGTCATTGGCCTTGAATTCAATAATCATCCCAGAATGTGTCCACGATGTCTGAAAATCCCGATCCTTCAATTCTCCCGCTTTTAAAGGAAAAGAACGACGGAAGCGCACGCTGTTACCTTCCCCGTCCTCTTTTATAACCAATATCGCATCGCAATCCAATTCTCCCTCCACCTTCACGTGAAGCATTCTCGGTGTTTCCGTTTTCGTATTATACACGAAAGTCTCCGTCTGTTTTCCGTGGATCGTAAACGTCTGCTCCTCAACAATACCACCCCCCGACGATCTCATCCAGACATATATTCCGAGCACCAATAAAACTAAAACAGCGCACACGTAGAGAATCTTTCGTAAATTCTTATTCTTCATATTTGTCAATTTATCTATTCATTTTTTGTACCGCATTCAAAACAAAAGTAATAGAAAATACTGTATGACGTTATAATGTAGAGTCAACAAGCAAGCACAAATTTATAAAATGCTTTTAAAGAATTCTTTTGGGGGAGTAGAAAACTTCAATTTTCCCCTCTGTATTCTGTTAATTTTATATTGAAGATACCCAATAGAAGACAATTTTCACCGCACATTTACCATCCGGACATGATCTAGACAAATTCAACTTCAGCTAAGGGATGACTGTTTCGCACACGAAGGAACTCATATGGATGGAGCTATCCTACATTATTATACCCATACTAGTTGAACAATAGACAGGGAGGCAAGAAAATTCCTTGCCTCCCTCCACTTTACACGCATCCAACAATGTTATTTTTCATCTCTTCATATCAAATCTCTGATTATTAACCCATAAAAATAGCTTGATGCATGATTAATATGCATCTAATCCTGCCAATTTTATGCCAAAAAAAGTTCTGTAAGTTTGATCATAAAGCGTAAATCTCAAATACTGAGCTTCAGTAACCTCTTTGAAATCCAAGTAAGTTGCTTCTCCATTGCTAACGCCTATCGTGTTTGTTTCCACGTGAGTTGCACTTCTCCATTGCAATTTATCCAAAGAGTATTCAATTTTTATTACATCGGGCATAAAACTCCGGCTTAATTGGTCTCTAGGGGTAAATAAATTTTGCAGAACCCGTACCCCGGAAATTCTTTTAACCTCTTGCATATCCACCTCTATCGTATAGGTTCCTGGTGCCGTAGATTTCATTCCCGGATACCAAAACGTTTCAGCATCACCATCGAACAGGTCTCCTAAACTACTATCCTCATCTTCTAAACATCGGTACGTCCAATCTTTTTCATCCATAAATTCCACGGTAGGAGGGGTATTTTTATTACCCTCTTCTTGTAGGTAAGCGGGAACTTCTTTTGGAAAATAATGTTTACTGTAACGGTGTACGGTCAACTGATTCAATTCATGCAAGACATCAAGCGTGAATAAAGAACGTTCCATATCGAGTAACTTAGAATAAGCCGTATCTTGTTGCACGACATTCATATATCGCCCTTTCCCCAAGATAAGAGTTTTTAATTGAGGCATATTCAACAAATCTTCAAAAGAATTCAGATTATAATCGAATTCGAATTCATCCAACGAATTGATCCACTCATCCGTGATCTCGCTTTGTCCGTATTTCTCTTTTGCCCATTGTTTAAAATCACTTGTGTAAAATTTTTCATGCAAAAGAATATACGGATCAAATGTAATTAAATCCTCACACCCCTCCACACGACCTCTCCTGTAAACCGAAATCTCTTTCGTCGGATCAATGGCATTCGGCAACAAATAGTATTTATTATTTTTTACAAAATCAGCCGTTAACTCGATATGCTCCAATTCTCCTTCCGGTGTGTAATAATTCAACGAAGCCGAATCAACATTATTCTGCCAATCTGAAAAAAACAAGATCAAACGATCCTTTATATATGCGTGTTTCGATACCACTCGTGTAAAAGAACGAATCACCTCATGTTCCTCCGTATATGGTCTCGCGTACGAGGGCAAAGACAAGGAAGTATTGCCATTCTTATCAACACCGAAAACCGATATTTCATAATTCCCATCTTCCAGATTTTTAATATTACATTCCGAAACATCTTTTGCAAGCAACGTATCCTTACGTACCCCGTTCAAATTCCATTGCACTTTTACATTGACAATCGCGGGATCCACGCTGTTCGTCCATTTCACTAACAGGCGTTTCCATCCGGGATGCACGGATACACCCGTCGCTTTCCCTAAATAACGAATCGCCCCGTCTCCGGCATAATCCTTATACGTATCTTCCAAATCCTCACAGCCGATTGCCAAGCAAGCAGCAAATAGTAAAAATAAATGTATCTTGAATTTCATAATTTACTCCTTTCCTACATAAAGTTCAAACTCATGAAACGTCACATGTTGGGCCGTATTATAATCATTATCATTTGCGGCAAAAAAAGTTTTGTTGACAACAACTTTCACGTATTGATAATGTTTTTCCATAATCGGGAAATCAATGGATAAATAGCAGGGATCAGCCCGTTGCACTTCCAACTCAGTAGAATAAGCCATATCCAAATACTTACTATTTTTGCAACGTGCAGCCCATCTTAAATCGAAATCCAAATCACTCGGTTCGTCATAATGTCCTACCTCATCCCAATCAATTCGATCATTCGAGGCATAAATTGTGATGTCGCAAGGTACTCTGTTTTCATAGGCATTAGCAAAAATTCCAAAGAAAGGACGACTCAAATTCAATATGGTATAAAATCGCACTCCCGCCAATTGTTTTGCCTCTTTCAAATCGAGTTCAAACAACGTTTTTCCAAAACAGTTAGGACCGGCAATATAAGTTCCCATATAATTTGAGGTTCCCCCCATACTCGTAAAACCTTTTAAATCACCGTCAAACAGATAATTCTTACTTATGGCGTTTGTCTTATCTTCTATACCAAGCCCCTCAGGATCTGAATACACAAATAATGCCGTATCCAATTTCATCGTATTGTATGATTTCACATCTTGCCATATTTGCTGTTTTACCGTGTATCCCCGGAAATCTTCCGTCCGCACAATCACGGTATGAGCCAAAGCCTCCTGTTGTGTTTTCAAATTCAAGCTATCCTTCCCGGCCTTAAAAGAAAAACTCTTCACTAGTAACGTGTCCGGTTCTTGGGTCAATGGATTTTCTCCCACATAAAACACGTGTGCCATTCCCTTCCCTCCTGCCGGTACGTTGTATGAAATCGAAAAACCGTTCCAACCCGATTTTACCTTAAGCTCATTGAAAAAAGCAAACGGCCCTGAATCCTGCGTATCAAAAGTAATTTTAAGCGGTTCTGATTCAATTCCATTCCGATCGCAAAGCGTTACAACAGCCTCTACACCTTGACGTCCCTCGTTAAATCCGTGCAAAAGCAATGAATCGCACGCATAACTTCCTTCCCGCATGATTTCCTGTTTGAAATCATCCTTATAACGCACCCGGATCGCCATGACGTCCAGATCGGAAGGCAAAGTATAGTACATAACTGCCCCTCCCGGAACCGGACGAATCTGGCGTATATTCTCTTGTGAAATATTAACCTTGAATACGTTATCGCTCTTTTCGCATGAGCAAAACAATGCGAATATGCATAATAAATAAATATATTTTCTCATAATTACGTATTAACTTGATCATTACCAATTGGGATTCTGTACACAATTCGTTTTCAAAACTTCTTCGGCCCGAAGAGGGAACAAATAATCTCTCGGAGCTGCAAAAGCGCGTTTTTTCCATACAGGAACAGGTTCACTATAATGGTTATAAAATACCTCGGCACTATTTCCTAAAATATTCCAACCGTATAGAGGTTCGTTCAATTCCTGCTCGGCAGTCAACCAACGGCGTAAATTCCAAAAGCGTCTTCCTTCAAATGCAAACTCGATGTTCCATTCCCGGCGAATAATTTCCCGCATTCCTGCCTTCGTTTTTATTTTATTCGGCTCATTGGAATAACTTATCCAAGAAGTTTCGAGATCCGGGATACCTGCACGTTTGCGTATTTCATTTAATGGCGCATAAACATGTTCATAATCAGGAATTTCCAAATATTCATTCCAAGCCTCGGCTTTCATCAAGTAAAGCTCCGCCAAACGCCATACAATGGCAACATTCCCGTTTAATCCATCTGCACCATAACGAGCCGGCTTTACGTTTGTGTAGGTACCTTTTTTCATCCAATAACCGGTCAAATTCTGCGGCACGGAATTATTGATTACAGTAGACTGAGTACCGAATCTTTCCCCTTGATAGGCCATAACCAATGTTAAATCCGTGGTACTCGGTCCCATCTGCCAGTAACAACGGTCCGCAGCGATATGAGCATAAAAACGGGGTTCCCGTCTTAAATGCAAATTCAATACATCCATATTCAAAGGAACTACATCCCTATAATCCGGAGCAATTTCTTTCCCCATCTGGTAACGGGCACCATAAGACCATTCTTTATCCGACTCTATGGGTAATCCATGATTCGTGTAATAAAATTCCACCATTTTCATGCTGGGTGCGAAACACCCTTGATTTGAAGTTGCATAGTCGGGATCCGTACTTCGGAAATAAGGCAAAGTTTTAAAAGACCAGAATGTAGAAGTGCTAGACATTTGCGGCATAAACATTTGCAAAGCCTCGTCATGTTCGAAATTTCTCGCCAATACGGAATATTCAATATCTGCCATTTTACTAAGCAACGTGGTTGCTTTTATATTTCCTTCCACTAATTTTTTCCCGTTCTGTAAAGCGATATCGATAGCCTCCTCGGTTGCTTCTGCCGCCTTCTTCCATTTTTCCGGGTCATACTCGGAATTAAAAAGATGTTCTCCCGCTTTATTGACAAAATTCGCATAGTTCTTATTCCCGTTAAACATGGGGGAAGCAGCAAGCAACAACGTCTGAGCCTTTAAAGCTGCCGCACCTTCTTTACAATAGTACCCCTTGTGCGACATGTCTTTTTGATTAAAAGGAGGCAAAACAGGTATGGCCTCATCCAGCAAACGCACGATAGTATTCACGCAACTGTCGATAGGAGATCTCGGCAATTGCATTTTCTCCACGTCAGCATTAACATCTATATTTTCCGGAACCAAAATAATCGGTCCATAACGACGCATCAGTTCAAAATAATAATGAGCCTTTAACGCTTTAATCTCTGCCGTCCAGATATTTTTTTCAACCTGTTCCATATTATAAACGTGGCCGATATTCTCAAAAAAGACATTGCAATAACGGATAGCAGCATAAAACTGAGTGTTCTTCCATACATTGCCATAAGGCTCCTGTGACATTTGCAGACCATCCCCTATAAAGAATCCTTCAAAGGCAGGATACTGATTCCTAACATATTCTCCGGCAACCACCTCATCGGCTCCCGTAAAAGCAGGACTAGACATAACCGAAGTCACAGGTGCCGTTAAAAACACATGGCATGTTTTCATCCAATCTTCTGCCTGTTCACGTTTCTCGAATATTGTCTCTATCGTTTCAATATCGTTTTCGGGTACGACATTCAAGTAATTACAACCGTTTAAGATTAGTAATGAAAGGATTGTCGCAAAATTCAAATATTTCATTTTTATATTCATAATATCAGAAACTAAATGTTAAACCAGCTGTATAACTCTTTTGTATCGGATAATTAAATCCATTCTCTCCTAGCTCCACATCCCAAACTTTGAAATTTGAAATCATAAACGGATTGTTAGCCCGAACAAAAAGTTTCACGTATTGCAATTTCCACTTATTCATCAACGTCTGGGGCAGGTTATATGCCAGTTCCATTTGCGTGCAACGCAAAAACGAACATTCCCGCATGAAATAAGTACTCTTGCGTACTTCCGCATTATTGGAATTATACCAATCCTCTTGAGGATTATGTGCTATAATATTCTTTGTTGAAAGGCGCGGCCAAAAAGGTCTGCTACTCATGTTATCTTCTGACCAATGCGAATCACAAATTTTTTGTAACATGGCATTATTCCCGGAAAATGGAGAGATTTTTTTGGGATCTATGAAGAACGAACGTTTACCCGATCCTTGGAAGGCGATATTAAATTCCAAATTTTTGTAGTTGAAAAATCCTTGGAACCCGTAAATCAATCGTGGAGTTTCCGGAAAACCGATATGGGTGGCATCCTCCACGTTAATCACTCCATCTCCGTTCAAATCCCGGTAACGTATATCTCCGGGCATCACGTCCCCACCCTGGGTCGGGGAGTTATCAATCTCTGCCTGATCACGAAACAACCCCTCGGCGATATAACCGATTTGTTGGGATATTTCCTGTCCTTTCATGCGTTGCCAATCGGGTTTACCCGTAGCCTCTTCGATTTCTTTGTAAACCGATTTACTATACGTTAATGTCCCATTCAAAATCATCCAAAGATCTTTTGAAAAAGCATGTTGTATTTTTCCTGAAAAATCGATTCCTCTCATACGAGACTTTCCGATATTATCCAAAGGAGCAATCTCCACTCCGGCTGAAGAAGGAAGCGTAGTTCTCGTACCGATCACATTATGGCGTATTTCCTGAAATGCATCCAACGTAAATTCCAAAATTCCACCGAACATTTTGGTCTCCACTCCGAAATTAAGCTGCTCGGCAATTTCCCATTGAATGTCATTGTTGGTGTAAGCGGAAATAAGATAACGGTAATAATTCATTCCACCGCCCGGTTGTGGATCTTGATATTTGGTTGACGCTCTTTCTATTGTCGGTAAGAATACGAAACGCGGGGTTGACACGATACCGTCATTACCGACCTGACCATAAGATGCCCTGAATTTCAAATAGGAAAGCCATTTTGAAATGGATTGCATGAAAGGCTCACTCGAAGCCACCCAAGCCACCCCCCCAGCCGGGAAAAATCCCATTCGATTATCTTCGGCAAAACGCTCCGATCCGTTATACCCGAAGCTACCTTCAATAAAATAACGGTCTTTGTATCCGTAACTACCACGCATAGAGAATGTCAAATTTCGTTGAGGCATACCGTTCAGAACACTTTGAATCGGGGTGAACGTCTTCTCCTGCATTTGAAATACCCCGGTCAATGAAGTCTGGTGATCTTTCCAAGCGGCCGTATGCAAGAGACGAGCTTCATAAGTTACCTGCGTTTGTGTTGTTGAAGAGTTATCACTGACCGACAAAGTACGAACAGAGTATTCAGGATTTATGGCACGCAAGGTATGCGTTCCTTTTTCAAAATCATAATTCAGCAAACTGTATTTGTAAGGACTAGTCGCGAAAGAGGTAGTATAATAACCGGATTGAACCCAGGATACGCTTGCCCGCAATTCAAGCCCTTTAAGCAACGATGACAAATTATGAATATATTCAGCCCGGTTACTTGTCGAATAACGCGTTCTTTCCGTATATCCTTGGTGCAACAACATGTATGGATTGGTTGCACTAGCTTCCGTTGTTCCGAAGCGTAAATGCGGCCAATTATAATAACTATCCCCCGGATAGAGAGGAGCGAAACCCCCTGGAGAAGCCGCAAAAGCCAAACCATAGGCTGCAGTCATATTGGTTAATGGACCATGGTATTTATCTAACGTTGCCGATGAATTGATCAATAATTTAATACCGGCTTTCAAGTCAATATTTAAATTCGCACGGAATGATGTTTGATTATTCGAAATATTACAATCAAAATCATTCAATTTATCCGTCTTCAGCATACCCATATCCCGGACGTAATTCACGGAAGTATAATACTGAATCACTTTTGATCCTCCGCGAATACTAATCCCAGCGTGGTGATTCACATTATAATTTTTAAACATGAGATTATACCAGTCATTCGCCGGGTAAACCCAGGAAGGATATTTACCGGAAGCCGTACGATTAATGACTTCCTCGCTATACTTGGGTGTTGATAACTGACCACGTCCGACTCCAGCCTGATTATACATTCTCATATACGTAATCGGATCTACCACGTCAATCTCTTTCGTTGGCATAGAAAAAACAGCCTCGTAGCGAGCTGAAGCATAAACACTTCCTTCTTCTCCTTTCTTCGTGGTCACCATAATTACGCCATTCGCACCACGCGCACCGTACATGGCCGTGGCTGATGCATCCTTCAACACGGAAAAAGTTTCAATATCTTCTGGAGCTATACGCGACAAATCCAGTTTGGAAGATTCTACCCCGTCAATCAATATCAACGGATCTATATTCGCTCCCGTTTGAAAAGAAGTAATACCACGGATATAAAATTTCGTGTTCATCTCCTCTTCCGTCAACGCTCCCGGGATACCTCCTGTCTGCCAAGCAATCATACCGGGGATTCGACCGGCAAAACTCGTTGTCAAATCACTGCTTGAAGATTTCAAATCCATCGGGCGAACGGTAGAGATCGCTGATACTACGCTTTCTTTCTTCTGTGTTCCGAAAGCCACGACAGTCACTTCTTCTATATTTTCCGCCGTGGGGTTTAACGCTATATTTAGCCGTGTTTTCCCTTTAACCGGCACTGTTTCCGTTTTATAACCGATGAAAGAAATTTGTAATATATCATCCGGCCTCACGGTAAGCGTGTATTTACCATCTATATCAGTAGCAACACCTTGAGTCGTTCCATGAATAATTACAGTTGCCCCAGGAATAGGATTTCCCTTATCATCAGTAACCTTACCACTAATTGTACTCATCGGTGTACTCTTTACTTCTTGTTGCCGGACAATAGCTATATTATTCCCCGTGATCTTGTAAGTAAAACCCGAATCTTTAAAAATTACATCCAACACCTCTTTTAAGGTTGTTTGTTGAACTTTGATTGTTACCGGCTTAAATTGTTCCAATTGTGCCTTCTCATAGGCAAAGTTAACTCCCGTTTGTTTCTGAATCTCTAATAATACATCAATTAATGGAGTATTCCTCTGATCAAGCGTAACTCTTTTAGAAGTAACATCTTGAGCATGGACATTCGTAAATCCTAACAGCAAACATACCACAAGGCACAACTTACAGAAAGAACCACCACCATTGTGAAATAGTAAATTTTTTTTCATAACTTTGTTTTAAATATTTAATGTAATTAATCGGTTCATATGTGTCGAAAATATCTGAACCATTAATTTAACTCCAGGATGCTCATAAATACATGGGCATCTTGTTTATTTTTAAAGGATTACTTTATCTTGACGTTATTTTCACCTCCTTCCCGTCAATTACAAATTTGACATCCGAAACGCCCTCTATCATATTTAATGCATCACGAAGCGATACATCCTGTTTCACAGAAAACACATATTCCTTTTTATCCAAAACTGTATTTTTGGTTATAAAATCAACATCGTAGTACAATTCAAGGGTGTGAATAATTTCCTTTATTGTCTTCCCGTTAAAAAGAATATAACCGTTGCGTTTCGCAATATATTCCGCCAAATCCGATTGCACGACCGAAACCAGTCCCGATTGATCCACGGAAGATTTGTCTCCGGGACGAAGCACCGTCTCTTTCCCGTTTAACGAGTTTGTAGGAGTGATTCCAACAACTCCCTCCAACAAAACAGCCTCATCGGGTGAATCATTCCGCGAAAGGACATTGAAGGTAGTTCCGTATACCTGCAATTTCATATGATTCGTGTTTACCACGAAACGATTAGAAGATTTTGTTACTTCAAAATAAGCTTCTCCCTGAAGAGTCACTTCACGTGTAAAAGAAGCATCAAATTGCACCGGATAGGTCAATTCACTTGATGGACTAAGCAATACAAAAGTCCCGTCCGACAGAACAACTTCAAAAGTTTTTCCTCTCGGTACAATAATCGTGTGATACTGAATTTGTTTTTCTATTTTCGCCGTATCCAATGTCTCGACAGAATCAGATACCGAATAAGCTAACTTATTTTCGGAAACCTGCCGAGCTACTTTCGGATTCAATTGTCCCATGGTAAATTTATTCCCGTCACCAGTTACCACAATCACCGATTCAGTATTATTATAACCGGACATGGCAACCTGCATCTTCTTTTCTTCAAAAATATTCGTATCATAATACAACCAGGTACCCAACGAAAGCAACAATATCACTGATGCCGCAACTGTCATCCGACGCCATAAAACACGCTGATTTTTACGTTTTCTACTCTTCTGCATCTTCGAGTAGAATTCCGTTAACTGTTCCTCGGAAAAAGACTCGTTGTGAGTCGGACTATTCTTATAATAGTCACATACCCGCCGGTAAAAATCTTCATTTCGAACATCTTTCTTCCTCCAATTCTCGACCTCTATGATCGTGTCCCTATCCGCACCCTTGTTTATATACGAAAATAATTTACTCCAATCTACCTGCATAAAATTATATCTTTTTATACAAAAGACGCATATCTCGAAAAATGGGTCCCCCTTCTGTCATTTTTTTTTTATTTTTTTCCATTTAAAATATAATCTCATATATTTGTTCTGCTCATATTGTCAGAAAATAAGGAATTTAATAACATTAAAAATGTCCGAAAGAGAATTTGAAAACATTTTCAAATGCTATTATAGTGATATATATAACTTTGCTTACCACTATATTATGGACTCAGATGAAGCGCAAGATCTGGTTCAGGATGTTTTTATCAATTTTTTCGAGAAATATAAAACGCTGCCGGAAGAAACAAACACGAAACATTATCTTTTAGCCATGACGAAAAACCGTTGTATCAGTTTTCTCAGGCATAAAAACGTAATCGACCGTAACAATTTGAAATACTTTGAATCCTTGATTTTCAGTACGACATCTGAATACGACACAACATACGACGATCTGTTGATACGATTGAACCTAAGCATGGAAAACTTATCGGATTTGCAAAAACAGATTATAAAAATGAAATTGGAAGGAAAAGAATATTCGGAAATATCCGACGAATTAAACGTAACTTATTCCCAAATTCATAAAAACATCAAAAAAGCCTATACCAAAATCAGATCCGACATGGACAAAACACTTCATGTCCCGACCGATCTCCTTTTCTTTTACCTTCTCATAGATTTTTACATGATGCAGTAGTCCTAAAATCACATGATTCAATAACTATAAAATCCCAAAAGACAATTTTAATCATGAAAAGGGACTCTCCTGACAGACAGTCCCTTTTCATACTAAAAACACTCATGAGATTCTTAACTACACAGAAACAACTTTACACTGTTGTTAAACTTTTAACTTTCTAGTATTCATCCCAACTCTTGATCGCAATCTCCGTGGGATCAACTTTACAAATAGCGTAAATAAAGGCACTAGCCAAACGGGCATTCGTGATCAGCGGGATGTTATAGTCCACGGCAGCACGACGGATTTTATAACCATTATCCAACTCCCTTTTCGTGTGGTTTTTCGGGATATTGATAACCAGATCAATTTTCCGGTCATGCAAATATTCCATGATATTCGGTTCCTTATCTTCATCCGGCCAGTAAAGAATTTTAGTATCAATATTATTCTCTTTAAAGAACTTGGCCGTTCCTTCCGTGCAGTAAATGTTATATCCCTTTTCTATCAACATCCGGGTTGAATTGATTAATTCCACTTTAGAGCGAGTCGGACCAGAAGAGATCAGTATATTTTTCTTCGGGATACGATGTCCCACAGAAAGCATACTCTTCAGTATCGCCTCGTAATAATTTTCCCCGATACAACCCACTTCCCCCGTAGACGCCATATCCACACCCAACACCGGATCGGCCTTTAAAAGCCGGGCGAAAGAGAATTGTGAAGCCTTTACTCCCACGTAATCCAAATCGAATACCGACTTATTCAAAGCCTCCACCTTTTCACCCAGCATAATCCGGGTAGCCATGTCAATAAAATTATATTTTAATACTTTTGACACGAAAGGAAAACTTCTCGAAGCCCGTAAATTACACTCGATCACCTTAATATCGTTATCTTTTGCCAAGAATTGCATGTTGAAAGGACCCGATATATTCAACTCTTTCGCAATAGAACGGGCAATCTTCTTGATCCGGCGAATCGTCTCCACATAAAGTTTCTGTGCTGGAAACACAATCGTGGCATCCCCCGAATGAACTCCAGCGAATTCAACGTGTTCGCTGATCGCGTAAGCCTTAATTTCGCCTTCCTGCGCCACGGCATCAATCTCCACCTCTTTGGCCTGCTCGATAAACTCGGACACGACAACCGGATGATCCTTCGAAACCTCTGCTGCCAGTTCCAGAAAATGCAACAATTCATCTTTATTCGATACCACATTCATTGCAGCCCCTGAGAGCACGTAAGAAGGACGAATTAACACGGGGAAGCCCACGGTATCCACGAAACGATAAATGTCCTCTATACTTGTTAATTCACTCCAGCGTGGCTGATCAATACCCAACTCGTCACACATGGTAGAAAATTTCTGACGATCTTCTGCTCGGTCAATAGATTCGGGAGAAGTTCCCAGTATATTCACATGCTGTCCGTACAACCGCATGGCCAAGTTATTCGGGATCTGTCCTCCCGTGGAAACAATCACTCCTTTCGGTTCCTCCAATTCAACAATATCCATTACCCGCTCGAAAGATAGTTCATCAAAATAGAGACGGTCACAAGTATCATAATCCGTACTCACCGTTTCAGGATTATAATTGATCATGACTGAACGATAACCGGCTTTTCGAATCGTATTCAAAGCACTTACTCCACACCAATCAAATTCCACGCTACTACCGATACGATAAGCCCCGGAACCCAACACGATCACGGAACGTCCGTCATGCTCGTATTTCACGTCATTTTCTGTCCCGTTGTATGTAACATACAAATAATTCGTCATGGCCGGATATTCACCTGCCAACGTATCAATCTGTTTCACACAAGGAAGTATTCCCAATTTTTTCCGATATTCCCGTATTCGCAACATCTTCTCGTGATGTGACAACGAAGCATTTTTCACGGTCAACCGTCCGATCTGAAAATCCGAAAATCCATATTGTTTTGCCTTCCGTAAGAGGCACTCGCTTACATCCGTTTCTTTATCGAATTTCAGTAATTCTTCTTTCAACAAGTGGATATTCTCCAAACGCTGTAAGAACCAAAGGTCTATTTTAGTCAAGTCATGAATTTTCTCCACGCTATACCCCTTATCAAAAGCATCCGCTATGGCAAATATCCGGGCATCCGTTGGGTTCTCCAGTTCCTCGTCAATATCTTTCGCTTTTAGAATATTCCCCACGAACCCGTGCATTCCCTGCCCGATCATCCGGATACCTTTCTGAATCGCTTCCTCGAAAGAACGCCCGATCGCCATAATCTCTCCCACACTCTTCATGGAAGAACCGATCACCTTGGAAACCCCCTCGAATTTATTCAAATCCCAACGCGGTATTTTACATACCACATAATCCAGTGCCGGTTCAAAACAAGCTGTCGTTACCTTAGTTACCGAATTCTTGATCTCGTGTAGACCATATCCCATACCTAACTTCGCGGCAACAAAAGCCAATGGATAGCCAGTTGCCTTGGATGCCAACGCGCTGGAACGAGAGAGACGGGCATTCACCTCGATCACCCGGTAATCCTCTGAATTCGGGTCCAAGGCATATTGCACGTTACACTCTCCCACGATCCCGATATGACGGATAATCTTTATGGCTATTGATCTCAATTTATGATACTCGCTATTACTTAATGTCTGTGAAGGAGCCACGACGATACTTTCTCCGGTATGAATCCCCAGCGGATCGAAGTTTTCCATGTTGCAAACCGTGATGCAATTATCATACTTATCTCTTACTACTTCATATTCAACTTCTTTCCAGCCTTTCAACGATTCTTCTACCAAAACCTGAGGAGAGTAAGAAAAAGCACTACCAGCCAATCTTTCCAATTCCTCTTTGTTAGAACAGAAACCGGAACCCAAACCTCCCAAAGTATATGCTGCTCGAATAATTACCGGAAATCCCAGTTTATCGACTGCGGCAAACGCTTCTTCCATATTACTGGCCGCAATACTTCTTGGCGTTTTGACATCTATTTCGGCCAATTTACCCGCGAATATCTCCCGGTCTTCCGTGTCGATAATCGCTTGTACAGGCGTACCTAACACCTGTACATTATATTTTTTCAATACTCCCGATTTATATAGAGCCACCCCACAATTCAACGCTGTCTGTCCCCCGAAAGAGAGTAAAATTCCTTCAGGACGTTCTTTTTCGATTACTTGCTCCACGAATTCCGGCGTGACAGGCAAATAATATATCTTATCAGCTACCCCCTCGGATGTTTGTACCGTGGCAATATTCGGGTTTATCAACACACTATAAATCCCCTCTTCCCGAAGAGCCTTTAATGCTTGCGAACCGGAATAATCAAATTCCCCGGCTTCCCCTATCTTTAATGCCCCTGACCCTAATAGCAAAACCTTTTTTATCTTCATTTCAAATTCTAAATTTTAAATTCTAAACTGATTTATTGGATAATTTCATCGCTTCAATAAAATTATCGAACAAAAACTCCGTGTCTACCGGACCACTTGACGCTTCTGGGTGAAACTGAGCTGAAAAGAAAGGTTTCTTTTTATGGCGAATACCTTCATTCGTACCGTCATTCACATTCACGAAAAGCGGCTCCCAATCAGCAGGAAGTGTATTTTCATCAATCGCAAATCCATGATTTTGAGAGGTGATATAACAACGGGTTCCTCCCGGATTCATCACGGGTTGATTATGGCTTCTATGCCCGTATTTAAGCTTGTAGGTCGAAGCTCCGGCTGCTCGTGCCATTAGTTGATTGCCCAAACAAATACCCATGATAGGCGTGTTTCCCTTCAATGCCTTCCGGATATGTTCTATTGTTTCCACACAAAGAGAAGGATCACCCGGCCCGTTCGAAAGGAAAATTCCATCAAATTTTTCCTTCGTGAAATCATAATTCCAAGGTACCCGTTTCACCGTCACATCCCGTTTTAACAAGCATCGCAAGATATTATTCTTCACACCGCAGTCTACAAGGACAACTTTATACTTCCCGTTTCCATATTCCATAACTCTCTTAGTGGAAACCTCGGCAACAATGTTATCTTTATTCGGGTCATAAAAAGGCACGTCTTCCTCGTCAAACAGAATCTTACCTAACATAGCACCACTATCCCTCAATTTCTGAGTTAATGCCCGGGTATCTATACCAAAAAGCCCCGGAATCTGTTGTTCTTTTAACCAATCTCCGAGACTTTTTTGTGAATTCCAATGACTATACCGGGAAGAGTAATCCGAAATGACCAGTGCCTTACAGTGGATTTTGTCCGATTCGAAGAACTTCGATATCCCGTCTCGCTCGTCATCTACCGGGACTCCGTAATTCCCGATCATGGGATAGGTCGGGACCAATATCTGTCCCTTATAGGAAGGATCTGTAAGACTCTCCGGATAACCGGTCATTGCCGTATAAAAAACAACTTCCCCGGACACCGATTTCTCGTAACCAAAGGAAGTTCCCTCGTAAACTGTCCCGTCCTCTAAAACCAAACGGGCTTTCTTTAATTCATGCATATTTATTCAATCAGTCAACTATAAATTAAATTTTATGCAAAAATATGGCGAATATATGAATTTACAAAGCATATTTATGAGAAAAATATATTAAAAGTAATACTAAGGTTTTCCCAAAGATAATTAATCCTTTAAGAGCCTGTCTAAATTTCATCCAAACCCAAGTTTATATGAAATATTCTTTGAGATAAGATCTACCTCGGCTATCTCTTCTCAATCGCTTCACTGGAACAATAAGGAAATCCCTACACGACACCAACGTAACATAAACCCAAATGTGTGTCTATGCTATGTTGGTGATGTGTAGTTGTTACGTTCTTGATCAAGAGAAAGGATAGCCCAACCATAGGCCACGGCTCGATTACTCTCGAATAATAATAGAAGGCCAGACATAAAACGGTCAACATTTATATTTTATAGCCTCATTGAATATAGAACAATTTTCCCTAACTTTGTGAGGTGTAATATAAACATCTATGAGAAATAAAACGAAACGCCTGTTGGCCATTCGAAAGCTTATTGAAAACGAACAAATATGTTCGCAGGAAGAATTATTATTCAGACTGAAAGAGTTAAACGTAGAAGCGACACAAAGTACATTATCACGCGACCTCAAATTTATGAGAGTGGCTAAAATACCTCATAAAGATAAAGGCTACATATATATCATTCCGGACAGTATTCAGAACGAGCAAGCCGATGAAAAAGCTTCTACCATAGTGACAGACGCTATATCAAGCATCGATTTCTCCGGTAATATCGCTGTAATGAAAACTCTTCCGGGATACGCAAAAGCTGTGACTGTACTTATTGATAATGAAAATTATTTTGAAGTATTGGGTACTATCGGGGGAGATGATACGGTTCTTATAGTGATGCGCGAAGGCGTTTCCCACAACGAGTTGCTGGACGCTCTCTCGTCTATACACGCCAATATTCATTCACTATTTAAATAATCATTTTGAATTTTCAACTTTCAATTTTGCGTTATATCGAAAATAGTTTGTAAACTTGCACCCCGTATTTTCAAGAATATAAGCATGAATATTATAACTAAGAAAACGGAATTAAGCACCGTTGTCGAGAAGTTGAAAAGTGAAGGGAAAACGGTGGGTTTAGTACCTACGATGGGTGCACTGCACGAAGGACATATATCCCTCGTGAAAGCATGTAAGCAAGAAAATGATATAGCTGTTGTCAGCGTATTTGTCAACCCGACGCAGTTTAATGATAAAGAAGATCTGAAACGTTATCCCCGTACTCTGGATAAAGATGTCGCTTTACTCGAAAAAAATGGATGCGACTACGTATTTGCTCCCAGTGTGGAAGAAATGTATCCGGAAGAAGATACTCGTGTCTTTAATTTCGGATACGTGGAAAGCGTTATGGAAGGAGCAAAACGCCCGGGACATTTCAACGGGGTAGGACAAATAGTAAGCAAATTATTTGATGCAGTTCAACCACACCGGGCCTATTTCGGTATGAAAGATTTTCAGCAGGTGGCCGTCATCAAAAATATGGTAAAACAATTGCATTACAACCTGGAAATCGTTCCCTGTCCTATTATTCGCGAAAGTGACGGACTTGCGATGAGTTCCCGGAATACCTTACTCGAACCGGAATACCGGAAAAATGCCCCGCATATCCATAAAGTACTGGACGAGGCTACCCGCTTGACTTTCCAAATGAACGTGGAAGAATTGAAAAAATGGGTAGTAGACGAAATCAATAAAAACCCCTATTTGGAAACCGAATACTTTGAAATCGTGGATGACACGGAATTAAAGCCCATTCAGGATTGGAAAGAGAACAACGTAAAGGTCGGATGTATAGCGGTTCATGCCGGAAAAATCCGATTAATTGATAATATTGTATTTTAAACGTATATCAAACTAACGCAAAGATGTTTATAGAAGTAGTAAAATCTAAACTTCATAAAGTAACCGTTACTGAAGCCAATCTTCAGTATGTAGGTAGTATCACCATTGATGAAGCTTTGTTAGAAGCGGCAAATATGATCGAAAACGAAAAAGTTCAGATCGTGAATATTAATAATGGTGAGAGATTCGAAACCTATATCATCAAAGGTGAACGAAATTCAGGTATTATTTGCTTGAACGGTCCGGCAGCACGCAAATGTGCCGTGGGTGATGTTGTTATTATCATCTCGTATGCTTCCATGGATTTCGAGGAAGCTAAATCACACAAACCAACACTCGTTTTCCCAGACACAGCTACTAACAAACTTATCTGACATGAACATGGACTATTTACCATTTATCGAGAAAAAAATCGCCTACTCGGCAGAAGAAGCATCAAATATCTTAAACTTGTGGAAATTTAAGAATGACAAAATTGTTTTCACGAACGGTTGTTTTGATATTCTTCATAAAGGACATATCGAATACCTGGCAAAAGCCCGATCCCTAGGTACCAAATTAATCATCGGGTTAAACACGGATGCTTCTGTAAAACGGTTAAAAGGTGATTCCAGACCCGTGAATGATGAAAAAGCCCGTGCGTTATTGTTAGCTTCTCTGATATTTGTGGATGAAGTAATTCTTTTTGATACGGATACTCCTCGTGATCTGATTGAATTCATTCAACCGGACGTGTTAGTAAAAGGAGGTGATTATAAACCTGAGGATATTGTCGGTTATAACATCGTCAAAAACAAAGGGGGAGAGGTAGTCACGATTGACTTTATAGAAGGTTATTCAACCACTTCCACCATAGAAAAAATGAAATAAGGAAAACCTTATATAATAGATAAATAGGGAACAAAAGTTCCCTATTTTTTTTATCCATACCCAAATAATTTTCAATTATCAATTCTCCATTTTCAATTGTTAGTAACTGTTAGTATCTCGTGTAATCATTGTGAATTAAAAAAGAACTAAAAAGAATAACTTTATTTTGATTTCTCAATTTCAAATTCAAGTAATAATTGAATTAAAAAATGCAAGAATAGTTGTTCAAATTATTCCAATTCATTTCTACAAAATACTAACATCAATTCTCATGAATTTCACAGGATACTTTTTCAAAGTCCATTTTACTAACAATTGTGGATAACTAAAAAAAGAATCTCATTATCAATAATTAATAACTTTATAACTTGTGAATAACCCCTCTCTTTATATAGAATAACGATTAAAACAAACGAATCCTATTATTTTTATACCAAGAACTCACAGCCTATCATTATACTCATATTTCTTTTTAAAAAAATAAAAGATAATATATATATGATATTGTTGTTTGGAACTTGTTACTTTTGTCAGATAAATCACATGTAATAAAAAGAGAGCATATATGAATCCTTTGAAGAAACTTATGGGAGAAACCGTGATTTATGGTTTTTCAACGATACTTGGACGATTTATTAATTGGTTGCTAGTGCCACTATATACTAGGGTACTTTCACCTGTTGATAATGGGATATCTACTAATTTAATGGGATATGTTGCTTTATTAGTTGTATTGTTGACTTATGGAACAGAAACGGGGTTCTTCCGCTTTGCAACTAAAGAGAATAAAGATAAAGTTTTTTCTACCTTACTTAGTTCGTTACTTTTTACGTCTACAATATTTTTAATACTCTCTTTTTCTTTTCTTCCTCAAATAGTCAATTTTCTTGAAATAGGAAACCACCCGATTTACTTCGTTTTATTGATTGTAACGATCTTTATAGACGTGATTAGTACTTTGCCATTCGCTTTATTGAGAATGGAGGGTAAAGCACTTCGTTTTGGAGTAATTAAGTTTGTGAATATATTGATTAATGTAGGACTGAATCTATTTTTCTATTTACTCTGTCCTTTTTTGGAAAAGAGAGGAATTTCAGTTCCTTTTTACCAGGTTGACGGGGGAGTTGTTTATATATTTGTTTCCTATTTAATAGCTTCTACTTTTACGTTTTTAATGTTATTACCCTATATCTTTAGGTTTAAATTTATTTTCTCATTCTCTTTGTTGAAAGAAATCCTGAACTATTCTTATCCGATATTGATTGTGAGTGTCGCTGGTATTATAAATTTGCAAGGAGATAAAATATTGATGCCTAAAATATTGGGAGAAGGAGAAGCATCTTTGGCAATTACTGGTATTTATGGAGCTAGTTATAAGTTGGCTTTAATCATGTATATTTTTACGCAAGGTTTTCGTTTTGCTTTTGAACCATTCTTTTTCAATTATGCCAAAAATAATGATTCAAAGAAAGTATATGAGGATGTTTTACTTTATTTTACTGGGTTTGGATTAATGATTTTTCTAGGGGTGATGTATTTTCTGGACCTGTTGAAATATTTTCTGGATAAAGAATTCTTTAGCGGATTAGTTATATTACCTTGGGTGCTTATGGCTAATTTGTTCCAGGGAATTTATTATTCTTTATCCTTGTGGTATAAATTGACGGATAAAACGATATACGGGGCTTATATGGCTATTATCGGCTGCGTGATCACGATTGCGGGAAATGTCATATTCTTGCCGAAGATCGGTTTCATGGCTTCCGCTTATTCAGTATTCGCTTGTTTTTTGGTGATGACAATTATATCATTTATCCTCGGAAGACATTTTTATAAGATCAATTACGATATACCGAAGATCATTTTCTATTTTGTGATTTGTTTATTATTCTATTTTGTCGGTCGATACATAAAATTTGATAACAATTTGGTAACTTGTTTAGCACGTTTACCGTTATTTGTACTCTTCGTGTATATTTTTGTGAGAAGAGAGATGAGTTTTTTATTGACAAAAGGTTTCATGTACGGGTTAATTCATAAAAAATAGCTATCTTAGCGCAATTTATGAAACGCAGGTAATGGCGTGATTAACACACAAATTTAGAGTAAAAATGAAGATTAAAATCGTGAACAAGTCGAAGCATGCGCTTCCGGAATATAAGACAAAATCGTCTGCTGGTATGGATATACGGGCAAATATTGATGAACCTATCATGTTGAAATCGTTGGAAAGAAAACTTGTTCCGACAGGGTTATTTATAGAACTGCCTGATGGTTACGAGGCCCAGATGCGTCCGAGAAGTGGTTTGGCTTTAAACGAGGGTATTACTTTACTGAATACTCCGGGAACGATTGATGCAGATTATAGGGGAGAGATCGGGGTGATTCTGGTGAATTTATCTCATGAAGTAACCCAGATCAATGACGGGGATAGAATATGCCAAATGGTGATAAATAAAGTGGAACAAGCGGAATTAATAGAGGTTGAAACGTTGAATGAAACTGAAAGAGGGGGAGGAGGTTTCGGTCACACGGGTAAACAATAAATCGTTTATAATGACTAAACTAGGTCGATCATTATTTATTATTTTATTGCTTTTATGTACCGTTGAGGTCTTTGCTGATAAGAAGAAAGCAGTAGTATCTACTTTGGAAGGAGAAGCTAAAGTACAATTCGATTATGCTTTCATGGAAGGTGTTCGTTGTAAAATATTGGGGGATTTGAAGTCGGCTATCGCTTACTTTGACCAATGTATGAAGATTTACAACCAGAGTGCGGCGGTACGTTACGAGTTATCCAGTATTCTAGCACTTGGTAATGATTATAATCTTCCTTTACAACTCATGCGGGAAGCGGTGGAATTGGAACCGATGAATATATGGTATAATTTATTATTGGCTAATATTTTACAGAAAAAATCAATGGTTGAAGAGGCCTGTAAAATATATGACAATCTGATTAAGTTGCATCCTGACAGGGAAGATTTCTATATCATTGAAACTGATTTGTATTCTTCAGTTGAGAAGTGGGAGAAAGCGATAGACGTGTTGAATCGTTATGAGAAGCAGTTTGGAGTGAGTGAACCTGTTATTATAGAGAAAGCTAAATTATATTCTAAACTGGATAATGTGAAGAATGCTTCGGCCGAGATTATGAAACTCGTGAAAAAATACCCGGAAAAGACGGATTATTTAGGTTTATTGGCTGAATTGTATTTATCACATGATCAAGAGAAAAAGGGACTTCAATTGTTGAATAAGATTGTAAAACAAGATCCGAATAATGGTTTTGTTCAACTTTATTTAGCTGATTATTATCGAACGAAGAATGATACGCTCAATACCGAGAAATATATTCATTCAGCTTTATTGAATGACAAGGTAGACAATGGGTTGAAAGTTCAATATTTGTTGAAATTGTTGGTTAACCAGAATGAATTGAATCTTTCACTGGATCATATTTACTCTTATCTTCAGCTTTTATTGGATAAATATCACGATGATATAGCTGTCAGAACTTTGAATGCCGATTTTCTGAAACGGACGAATAGATTGGAAGAATGTAGGGGTGAATTGGAATTTCTTATTTCAAAAGAGAAGAACAATTATCTGGTTTGGGAAGAGTTGTTAATGATGTATAACCAGTTGGAGGACACGGCTGCTATGTATAATGGCGGGTTGGAATGTTTGAATTATTTTCCTAACGAACCGTTGCCGTATGTCATGATCAGTTTGCCTTTGTTGATACGTAACGATTACACTAAGGCAATGGATTATCTTAAACAGGGACTTGCTTTAGCTCCGGATAATTCACCTATTAAAGCTCAGTTATTTGCTTATTTGGGAGAGGCTTATTATAAACAGGGGAATGTAAAAGAGGCTTTCGCTATGTTTGATAGCACTTTATTGATAAATCCGGGTGATATAATGACGTTGAATAATTATAGTTATTATCTTTCTTTACGTGACGAGCATTTGGATAAAGCTGAAAAAATGATTTCAATAGCGATTAGTGCTGATCCGAATAACTCGACATTTCTGGATACTTACGCTTGGGTATTATTTAAACGTAAGAATTATTCTCTGGCCAAATTTTATATTCGTTCGGCGATAGAGAATGATAAGAATCCGAGTGGTGTTTTATACGAGCATTATGGCGATATTTTGTATATGAATGGTGAGAAGGAAGAAGCTGTTAAAATGTGGCAGAAAGCATTGGAGTTGGGTGATGAAGATTGTGGTGATTTAAAGAATAAGATAGAGAATGGTTTATCGGTAGATCATGAGAAGTAGTTTTGTAGTTTTATTGGTTTTGTTGTCTTTGGTGTCGTGTAAGTCTGTGAAGCATGTGGTTGAAAATCACAGGGATTTACCGAATATAACAGAAGGAAAATTATTCAAGAATATAAATTCCAATGAATTGGAATATAATACAATATACGCTAAGAAAGTTGATTTAACATTGAAGGATAACAAAACTTCCCATGACTTGAAGGCTATTTTAAGAATACAACGAGATAGTTTTATTTGGGTTTCTGTTAGTGGTCCTTTGGGAGTGGATGTGGCTAGGTTGTTATTGACTCCCGATAGCGTGAAATTTGTAAGTCCAAGGGAAAAGAAATATTTTATTTCGGATTATAGTTATTTCGCAGAGCGTTTTGATGTAGGACTAACTTTTGATTGTTTTCAAAGGATTCTTACGAATCAGTTCTTTGATTTTGAATCATGTACCACGGAAGTAGATAGAGGTAGACGCTATAAGTTAGACAAGACAGATAGTGACTATGTTTTGTATACTTTAGAGGAGAAAGCCTTAGGGAGAAAATTAAGGAAGTTATATAAGAAACGGAAAAAGAATAAAGAATTTTCTCTAGTATTGCAAAAGATACATATCAATCCGGATTGTTTCCGTCCAAATGCCGTGTCTATTGAAGATTTGGAAGAAAATGTAGGAATGAGCGTGCAATACAAGAAAATAAAAGATTTTGACGGTCATCTATTTCCGGGAAAAATAGTATTTAAAGCTTTTTCGGATACGGTTAATTGGGAAGTGGAGTTGAATTTCGATCGTTTAGAATTTGACGTGGAAGTTTCATCTAATTTCAAGATATCGAGTAAATATAAAAGAATGTATTAGCATGGGTGTTTTTCGCAACATATTGGTATTTATTTTCTTGTTTTCTTTTGCATGTTCTTATTCGCAATCGATTGATGCGATAAAAAAGAAGAATGAAAAGACAGAGAAAGAAATTGCCTATTTGAATAAATTGCTAGAGAATGCCCGTAATGACAGATCGGCTACCGTACAAAAAGTCACGATCATTAATCAAAAAATTGTTAAGGGAAAAGAGATGATCGAATCTCTCACGAATGAAGTGAGGTATATTGAGAGTCAGATTAATGAAAATGAAGTGATAAAATCAGGATTGGAGTCGGATAAACAACGTATGTTGGATTTTTATTCTAAAATGGTTTACGAGACTTGGAAAAAAAGAAACGAGTCGGATAAATTGATTTATATATTTTCTTCTTCTAGTTTTGCCGAGGCTTACGCCCGTTATAAATATTTTGAACAGGTTCAGGATTACTCCAAACGTCAAATTCAGTTGATAGAGCAAACTAATGATTCATTGACTGTCATTAATAATCAATTGAATAAGTTGATGGCTCAAAAGAGTGCCACCCAGTCTAAGATAACGTCCCAGAATAATCAGTTGATCAAGGAGCAGAACGAGGCAAATAAATCTATATCGGATTTAAAGAAAAAGGAAAAAGAACTTCTTCGTAAGTTGAATATTGAAATAAAGAACAGGGAACGGTTTAAAAAAGAATTAGAGAAACTTATTGCTGCTCAGACTAAAAAATCTGGAAGTAAAAATTCTACGTATAAATTAACACCAGAAGAGAAACTTATTTCCGATGATTTCGCTAAAAATAAAGGGAAGCTACCTTGGCCTGTGGAACAGGGATTTGTTTCGGAGAAATTCGGGGTAAATGTACATCCGGTTTTTAAACAGGTTAAGTTAGATAATGCGGGAATTACCATTACTACATCTCGTAATGCCGATGTTAGAGCGGTGTTTAAAGGTGTGGTGACGGAAATAATGTTTATTCCAGGGGATAATAACGTTGTAATTGTGCGGCATGGTAATTATCTGACAGTGTATTCGAATTTGGTGGAAATCTTTATTAAAAAGGGGGACACCGTGAATGTGAAACAAAAAATTGGTAGATTAGCTGTAAGTAGTGGTAATAATAGTACGTTAAATTTTCAGGTATGGAAGGATAAAGACAATTTGAATCCACAATTGTGGTTAACGCCATGGTAAATTATGAATATTTTTACAAGATTAATAATATACTTTATTGGTGGTTGGTATTTAAAAATATTTTACTTACATTCGCTAGACGGTAAATTGTGGGAGTACTGCTTTTTATAGCTGCGAAAATAGTAAGTATATTTATAAGTAAAAAGACTTGGTCATGATTGCTAAGTGCGATATAAATTATTTGAAAAGCGATGGACAAATTAGAGTTTTCGATTGCCTCAGAAATTGGTAATATCGTTAAAGTTGAGAACTTTATCGATTATTTCTCGGATGTTTACAATGTTGAACCGGATGTGTTCGGCAAGATTAGTTTATGTGTTATTGAAGCCGTTAATAATGCTATTCTTTACGGAAATAAGTTGGATTCTTCAAAGCATGTTAAGTTTTCGGTTTATGAAGAAGAAAAGCGCTTGTTTGTGACTGTAAAGGACCAGGGAGAGGGTTTTGATTATTCTTATATCCCGGATCCTACGTTACCGGATAATATAGAAAAAGATGCGGGGCGTGGTCTTTATTTAATGAAAACGCTTTCTGACGATTTGATTTTTGAAGACGGAGGATCACAGGTGACCATGGTTTTCAATTTATAATATATAATGAGCGAACTTCTTTTTTATAATGAGGAATGCGATATTCCTGATTTTTTTAATGAAGAAAGAGTGAAACAATGGTTACAAGTTGTTGCAGATGATTATTCATTTGGGTTAGGCACGATTTCTTTTATTTTTTGTAATGATGAATATATACTGGATGTAAACAGGAAGTATTTGAATCATGATTATTATACCGATGTAATTACTTTTGATTACAGGGAGGGCAAAATTTTGTCCGGTGATGTTTTTATTAGTCTTGATACAGTTCAATCCAATGCTTTAGAATTTAATACTACTTATGAAGATGAATTACATCGAGTAATTGTTCATTCGGTGCTTCATTTAATAGGTTATAAAGATAAAACAGACGAGGATGCGAGAGTTATGCGTTTGAATGAAAATTATTGCTTAGGATTGCTTAAAACGCTCTAGTTATGTCACAATTACTGCCGGAATATGATGTTATTGTAGTGGGAGCCGGTCATGCGGGTTGTGAAGCGGCTTGCGCTGCCGCTAATTTGGGGTCAAAGACGTTACTTATCACCTTGGATATGAACAAGATTGCACAAATGTCTTGTAATCCTGCTATGGGTGGTATAGCTAAAGGACAGATTGTCAGAGAAATAGATGCACTGGGTGGGGGTTCCGGTATCGTGACGGATCATAGTACGATTCAATTTCGGATGCTAAACCTTTCTAAAGGGCCGGCTATGTGGAGCCCCAGGGCTCAATGCGATCGGATGATTTTTTCTTCCGAATGGCGGGATAGGGTAGAGCATACCGATAATTTGGATCTTTGGCAGGATGATGTTCTTGAACTTCTTTTAGATAAAGATAAAGTTGTTGGGGTGAAAACTCGTTTGGGAATCTCTTTTTCGGCACAACGGGTTGTTTTGACTAACGGTACTTTTTTAAATGGTCTGATGCATATCGGTCGGGTAAGTTTTCCCGGAGGGAGAATTTCAGAACCTGCCACTTACGGTTTATCCGAGCAATTGAGAGAATACGGTTTTACGGTAGGTCGGATGAAAACGGGTACTCCGGTTCGTATTGACGGGCGGAGTATTGATTTTTCAAAATTAACACGTCAGGATGGAGATAATGATTTCCATAAATTCTCTTTTCTGAGCTTCGCGTATACGAATTCACTTGAGAAAAGACCTTGTTATATTGCCTACACGAATAAATGCGTTCACGATATATTGAGAGAAGGTTTTGATGATAGTCCTCTTTTTAACGGTACAATAAAAAGTATTGGACCGCGTTATTGTCCAAGTATAGAAACTAAGTTGGATACATTTTCGGATCGGGATAGTCATCATCTTTTCTTGGAACCGGAAGGGGAGAGAACTACTGAATATTATTTGAATGGTTTTTCCTCTTCTTTGCCTTGGGATATTCAGTTGCGGGCTTTGCGTGAAGTAGAAGGTTTTGAAAATGTAAAAATTTTCCGACCGGGTTATGCTATCGAATATGACTTTTTTCAACCGACACAATTATATCCCTCTTTAGAAACGAAATTGATCAAGGGGCTTTATTTTGCTGGACAGATTAACGGAACTACCGGGTATGAGGAAGCGGCTGCTCAAGGATTGATGGCCGGTATAAATGCACATCTTTCACTTCATGAAAATAGAGATTTTGTATTAAATCGCGATCAGGCATATATTGGAGTTTTGATAGACGATTTAGTAACAAAGGGGGTGGATGAACCTTATCGTATGTTTACTTCTCGTGCAGAATATCGAATTTTATTACGACAAGATGATGCGGATGCACGATTAACTCCTTTAGGGTATTCTTTGGGACTTGTGAAAGAAAATCGCTTTGCGGTGTATGAAGATAAAATTTTAAAGAGAGATAGATTAATTGATTTTGTTACTAATTTTAGTATTTCTCCTGAAGAGATTAATCCGCTTTTAGAAAAACTGGAATCTTCACCGATTCGTCAAAAATTGAAATTGATCGATATTATTTCAAGACCGCAGGTGACTATTCCTAAAATTGTTGATGCGATTCCTTCTTTAAAAGAATTTGTATTTGATAATAATTTGCGGGAAGAAATTATCGAAGCGGCTGAAGTATTAATAAAATATTCCGGATATATTGAGAGAGAAAAATTGATTGCCGATAAATTGAATCGGTTAGAAAATTTAGTTATTGCGAATAAATTTAATTACATGGAAATAAATTCTCTCTCTTATGAAGCTCGACAGAAGTTGACAAAAATTAATCCGAAAACAATTGGACAGGCTTCACGTATTACTGGAGTATCGCCTTCTGATATTAATGTTTTATTAATTTTACTAGGTCGATAGGGGAGATGTTTCACGTGGAACATTGAAAATGGTGCGAAGGGCACTTTTGAAATGATACTAGTGAAAATAGCTGCGAAGCGAGATTTGTAGAGTAAAAAAATGTCACATAAAACCGAGTAATGATATGAAAATTATAGAGGGAAATTTAATAGACATAGATAACAGGGAATTTTATCCTTGTGCGATATCTATATCCGATGGAAAGATTGTGGCTATAGAAAGAAACTCTAATTCGTATGATCAATATATATCTCCCGGACTAATTGATGCTCATGTTCACGTGGAGAGTTCTATGTTAATGCCCACAGAATTTTCTCAACTAGTAATTCCGAATGGAACGGTAGGAGTGGTTGCCGATCCGCATGAAATTGCGAATGTTTTGGGTATTGAAGGGGTGGAGTTGATGATAGATAATGGAGAAAAGGCTCCTTTAAAGTTCTTTTGGGGAATACCGTCATGCGTTCCAGCTACTTCATTTGATAAACCGGGGCATATTTTATCGGTAGAAGACACGGAAAAATTAGCAAGTACAGGTCGGTTCACGATGCTTTCCGAAGTGATGAATGTTTCAGGAGTGATTCATAATGATCCTGATATTATAGAAAAAATAGAAATTGCCAAGAAATATCACTTGAAAATAGATGGTCATGCTCCCGAACTTAAAGGTGATTCATTGAGTTCATATATTGTTCACGGGATAGAAACGGATCATGAATCTTCGACAATAGAAGAAGCCGAAGAGAAAATATCGAAAGGAATGCACGTTATAATCCGGGAAGGAAGTGCTGCAAAAAATTATGAAGCCCTCAAATCATTGATTGCAACAAGCACGGATTATGTCATGTTTTGTACGGACGATTCACATGCGGATGATTTATTGAACAAGGGACATATTAATAAAATAGTAAAAAAAGCGTTATCCGATGGCTTCGGTATTTTTGATGTATTGCAAATTGCTTGTATCAATCCGGTCCGTTTTTATCATTTGGATATAGGTACATTGCATATTGGTGATCCGGCAGACTTTATTATTTTGAATGATATAGATTCTCTGGATATAGATTCTACTTTTATTCAAGGGGAGGAAGTGTATAGTAAAGGAATGAATAAGGATTGTAAGATAGTTGATGTTCCTTTATTAAATGTGTTTCATCATGACAAAATAAGCGAAATTGATATTTGTACGAATGTTTGTGGGGATATACCCTGTATTCAAATTATTCCTGATAGCATTCTGACTGATCGAAAAACACTCCATATTGAAAATAGTATTAAATATTTTCAGTCGGATATAACTTTGGATGTATTGAAAATAGTTTACTTAAACCGTTACTTTAATTCAAAACCACAGGTGGGTTTTATTTCGGGTATAGGTTTAAAGCGAGGTGCTTTTGCTTCGTCTATATCACATGACTCGCATAATATTATTGCAGTAGGCTGTACAGATGCGGATTTAGTGCGTTCAATAAATGAATTAATTGAAGAGAAAGGTGGGTTGGTAGTGAATAACGGAGATCAATTATATACTCTACCTTTACCGATAGGAGGGATCATAAGTAATAAATCCGGGTGGGAAGTGGCCGACCAGTATATGAAATTGAATGAAGTTCTAGCAGAAATGGGAACTGATTTGAAATCTCCGTTCATGACTCTTTCGTTTATGGCTTTAATTGTTATTCCGTCATTAAAAATAGGTGAGGAAGGAATCTTTGATTTTGACAAGTTTGATTTTGTGAAGTGATGTTATGATAGAAGATGAATTTGGTTTAAAAGAAAAGGTCAGCAAATTACCTACAAGTCCGGGAGTGTATCAATATTTTGATGCAAATGGAGTAATTATATATATAGGTAAGGCTAAAAATTTGAAAAACAGGGTTTCATCTTATTTTGTGAAAAATAACCAGTCCTCCAAGACTATGGTTTTAGTTCGGAAAATACGAGATTTGAAATATATCGTGGTGAATACCGAGGAAGATGCCCTGCTGTTGGAGAATAACCTGATAAAAAAATATAAGCCTCGCTATAATATCCTGCTGAAAGATGACAAGACCTATCCTTGGATTTGTATCACGAAAGAGACTTTTCCAAGAGTTTTTACGACCCGCAAATTTATCCGGAATGGTTCCGAATATTTTGGTCCATATACTTCCGGTAAATACGCTAACACCTTGATTTCCTTGATTAAATCATTGTATAAATTGAGAACGTGTAATTTATCTCTCAATAAATCAGCTGTTTATAGTGGAAAATATAAAGTATGTCTGGAATATCATATAGGAAATTGTTTAGGTCCTTGTGTGGGCTATATCCAAGAAGAAGAATACATGGAATATATAGCGCAAATCCGGAGTATTTTGAAAGGAAATATTTCTTCTGTGATTGACTTCATGACCCGGAAGATGAAAGAATACGCTATTTCTCTTCAGTTTGAAAAGTCACAAGAGATGAAAGAAGCGATTGAAGCTTTGCGGACACATCAGACGAAATCCACGATTGTAAGTACTTCGATAAATGATATTGACGTATTTTCTTATTTGGAAGATGAGAAATATGCTTACGTGAATTATTTGCGAATTGTACATGGAGCTGTAAATCAAGTGCATACTATTGAATTGGAGAAAAAACTTGACGAATCGAAGGAATCGTTGCTTTCTTTCGCTATTATCGAGATTCGCCAGTTGGTGAATAGTCATTCCAGAGAGGTATTGGTTCCATTCTATCCAGACGTTTTGATGGAAGGAATGAATTATGCTATTCCCCAGCGAGGAGAGAAAAAGCAATTACTGGAATTGTCTGAACGGAACGTGAAATTCTTCAAAATGGATCGGGAACGTCAACGCGGATTGCGTCGTCAAGACACGAAATTGGATCTGTTAAACACGATAAAAAATGACTTGAAGCTGCCTCGTTTACCGCATCGCATGGAGTGTTTTGATAACTCTAATATACAGGGAACGAATCCGGTAGCTTCTTGTGTTGTGTTTATTGACGGTAAACCTGCCAAGCGGGAATATCGACGTTTCCACGTGAAAACAGTTATTGGAGCCAACGATTTTGCTTCTATGGAAGAAATACTGTATCGTCGTTATCACCGGGTATTAGAGGAGGGAGGAGAGCTTCCGGATCTGATCGTGGTGGACGGGGGAAAAGGGCAGTTGAGTTCGGCTGTGGCAACTTTGCGGAAGTTGGATTTGTTGGAAAGAGTTCCTATCATCGGTTTGGCTAAACAAATGGAAGAGATTTATTATCCCGGAGATAAAGATCCTTATTTGTTGGCAAAAACTTCTGTCGCATTAAAGACATTGATGCATATCCGGGACGAGGCGCACCGTTTCGGCATCACTTTTCATCGTAAGTTAAGAGAGAAAAAGCAAACAATCAGCGTGTTGAGCGAAATTAAAGGAATTGGAGAAAAGACGGAAATCTCTCTTTTACAATATTTTAAAACGGTGAATGCTATAAAAGAGGCTTCTCTGGAGGAACTGGTAAAAGCGATAGGTCCGGCGAAAGCAAAGATCGTGTATAATTATTTTCATACCCCTGCTTCCTAGAAATTCATGTTTTCATATATTCTTTTTCTTAATGTAGTTGTAACTTATTAATTACTATTTATATAAGCTTACATCTCTTCGTTATGTTTTCGTTATACTACTCTTAAATTACTGTTATATAGAACGAAGGTATATCGAAAGTATATCCTAGAGATAACGAAGAGATGTAAGCTTTGAACATGAGTTAGAGCGAAGATGAAATAAGATAGAATCGGTTGATTTTGAATAAATAAATAATAATTACCATTTCCCTCTTACACAGAGGGAGGGATGATTACCAAGCGGTTTCCCTGCCTGTGTAAGGAGGGGACAGGG
>OGHO01000347.1_pt1 | contig 65406 bp, 50 predicted proteins | sample 1571421 | NCBI WGS metagenome assembly OGHO01 (sample SAMEA2581937, study PRJEB24529) | metagenome | biome: Human gut stool | place: China | collected 2011
ACCCGGGTGAAAACATCGGTATGGGTAAGGACCACACTCTTTTCGCTTTAGTAGATGGAACTGTAAACTTCAAAGTAGGTAGAGAAGACAGAAGATATGTTTCTATCATCCCTGCTGAAGCAACAGAAGCATAAATTTCCGGAGTTTAAAGGAAATTGTAAGAAATTGAAGAAAGAGATGCAATCGGTTGATTGCGTCTCTTTTCTTTTTTATACAAGACGCACCCTCTTATCTTATTTTTATATATCTTTGTAAACTCAAAGAAGAAAGTTCATAAATAAAGTATAGATATGCTTACCATTAAACAAATTACAGAAAACACCGACGCGGTAATCCGCGGTCTGGAGAAAAAACACTTCAAAGGAGCCAAAGAAACAATTGCCCAAGTAATCGAAGTGAATGACAAAAGACGTAATACACAAAATCAATTAGATAAAAACCTGGCAGAGGTAAATTCACTTTCGAAAACGATCGGTCAGTTGATGAAAGAAGGCAAAAAGGAAGAAGCTGAAGTTGCAAAAGCCCGTGTAGCCGAGATAAAGGAGAGCAATAAAACACTGCAGGCCGACATGGACCAGGCTGCCAACGACATGCTGAATCTGCTGTATACCATTCCCAATATTCCCTACGACAGTGTGCCCGAAGGTGTTGGTGCCGAGGACAATGTAGTTGAGAAAATGGGAGGTATGGAAACCCAACTTCCCACAGATGCACTCCCCCATTGGGAACTGGCTAAGAAATACGACTTGATTGACTTTGATTTGGGTGTAAAAATAACCGGCGCAGGTTTTCCTGTTTACAAAGGCAAAGGAGCTCAACTGCAACGCGCACTGATTAACTTTTTCCTGGATGAAGCACGTAAATCCGGATATACCGAAATCATGCCTCCAACAGTTGTAAACGCTGCTTCCGGCTATGGAACCGGACAACTTCCGGATAAAGAAGGACAAATGTACCATTGCGAAGTAGACGATCTCTATCTGATTCCGACGGCTGAAGTTCCGGTAACTAATATCTACCGTGACGTCATTCTGGATGAAAAGCAACTTCCTATTAAAAACTGCGCTTATACACAATGCTTCCGTCGGGAAGCCGGCTCTTACGGTAAAGATGTACGCGGGCTCAATCGCCTTCACGAATTCTCTAAAGTAGAATTGGTGCGTATCGACAAACCGGAGCACTCCCGTCAGTCACATCAGGAAATGCTGGATCATGTAGAAGGCCTGCTCCAGAAGTTGGAACTCCCTTACCGTATTCTCCGTCTCTGTGGTGGTGATATGAGTTTTACCGCTGCGCTTTGCTTTGATTTCGAAGTATATTCCGAAGCACAGAAGCGCTGGTTGGAAGTCAGCTCTGTATCCAACTTCGATACTTACCAAGCCAACCGATTAAAATGCCGCTATCGTAGCGGAGAAAAGAAAACCGAACTTTGCCACACACTGAACGGATCGGCACTGGCATTGCCCCGCATCGTAGCAGCCTTACTGGAAAACCATCAGACTCCGGAGGGTATCCGGATTCCGAAAGCATTGGTTCCCTACTGCGGATTTGACATGATCGACTGACATAGAAGAAAAGATAAAAGAGGGTGTGCTAAACTCGTATTCACCACAGAATTGCACGGATTTACATAGATAGACAACATTGGTTATCAGCATATTAAAAAACGTTCTGTGTAAATCTGTGTTATCTGTAGCGAGTTATGACACCCCTTCTTTTTTGTAATAAAACACACTTTTTACTAACCTCAAAACTCCTATTTTATGAGCTCTACTCAAAAAAACTTTGCTCTGCCGTTAGCATTTATCGGCATCATGTTCTTCGCCATCGGATTCGCATTAGGAATCAATTCTGTACTTATTCCGGTATTACAAGGTTCTTTAGGCATCACTTCAGCCGAATCTTACCTGATAATCGCTGCCACTTTCGTACCTTTCCTCATCTTCGGCTATCCGGCTTCGATGACTATCAAAGCTATCGGATACAAACACACCATGGCACTTTCGTTTGCCATGTTCGCTGTAGCTTTCGGTTTGTACATTCCATCGGCTAGCCAGGAGAGTTTTCCTCTTTTTCTGGTAGCCTCTTTTGTCAGCGGCACGGCAAACGCATTCTTACAAGCATCTGTTAACCCCTATATTACTATTCTCGGCCCATTGGACAGTGCAGCCAAACGTATCAGCATCATGGGCATCTGTAATAAGTTAGCATGGCCAATTCCTCCTTTGTTCCTCGCTTTCCTGATAGGCAAGGAAGTGAGCGACATTACCGTATCGGACTTATTCACTCCCTTTTATGTTATTATTGCAGCATTTATTATATTAGGCATCATCTCACTGATGGCTCCGCTGCCTGAAGTAAAAGCAGCCGGCGAGGACGACAGTGAAGGAGGTGCCGAGGCATGTCCGTATGCAGCCAGCAAAACCTCAGTATGGCAATTTCCGCACCTTTTGCTGGGATGTCTTGCCCTCTTCCTCTACGTAGGCGTAGAAACGGTTTCACTGGGAACCCTCGTTGACTATGCCAACAGCCTGCATTTGGAGAATGCCGCAGCTTATGCCTGGATTGCTCCGATCGGTATTGTGATCGGATATATCTGCGGTATCATCTTTATACCCAAATACATCAATCAGGCTACAGCATTAAAAATATGCTCAATCCTCGCCATTGCCGGTTCAATTCTGGTAGTACTCACCCCGGCTGACATCTCAATCTATTTCATTGCATTCATAGCACTGGGTTGCTCACTGATGTGGCCCGCACTGTGGCCACTTGCCATGGCAGATTTAGGTAAGTTCACCAAAGCCGGCTCTTCTCTGTTGATTATGGCTATGGCCGGAGGTGCTGTCATCCCTACTCTGTTCGGATACATAAAAGACATAGCGGGAGCACAAAATGCTTATTGGATTTGTCTCCCATGTTTCCTCTTCATTCTTTATTATGGAATGGCCGGATATAAAATCAGAACAAAATAAAACAAACTGATTTACACTGATAATAAAGCCATCCCCTCAAAAGGATGGCTTTTCTTTTGTTTTTTACAAATTAGCAGTATCTTTGCACACTAAGAACATTCTGATAGCAATTACGTAATAAATCCAACAAATTAATTAGATAATGAACAAAATCATTAGCAAAGAACACTTTTCGGAGAAAGTATTCAAACTTGTCATTGAAGCTCCGTTGATAGCAAAATCACGCAAAGCAGGTCATTTCGTGATTGTGCGTGTCGGTGAAAAGGGAGAACGGATGCCACTGACCATTGCAGCCGCCGACCCGAAGGCAGGAACGATCACCTTGGTTGTTCAGGAAGTAGGGCTCTCTTCTACCCGCCTTTGCGAACTAAACGAAGGAGACTATATCACCGACGTAGTAGGTCCATTGGGACAAGCTACCCACATTGAAAACTTCGGAACAGTAGTATGTGCCGGAGGTGGCGTAGGTGTAGCTCCGATGCTACCCATCGTACAGGCCCTGAAGGCAGCCGGAAACCGTGTGATCACCGTACTGGCAGGACGTAGCAAAGAACTGATCATTCTTGAAAAAGAAATGCGTGAAAGTTCGGACGAAGTGATTATAATGACCGATGACGGATCATACGGTCGCAAAGGCTTGGTTACCGAAGGAGTAGAAGAAGTAATCAAACGGGAGAAAGTGAACAAATGTTTTGCTATCGGACCGGCTATCATGATGAAATTTGTTTGTTTGCTGACGAAGAAATATGAAATTCCGACAGAAGTATCATTAAATACAATTATGGTGGATGGCACCGGAATGTGCGGCGCCTGCCGTATTACTATCGGAGGAAAGACCAAATTCGTATGTGTCGACGGTCCGGAATTTGACGGTCACCAAGTGGACTTCGATGAAATGTTGAAGCGCATGGGAGCTTTCAAAACCATCGAACGTGAAGAGTTGCATAAACTCGATGAATGTGAAGCAACCAAAGTCATAGACGAAAACGGACGTACAGCCCCTTGGCGCGAAGCACTCCGTAAAGCTATCAAAGCTAAAGACCGTGCGAACATTGAACGCTGCCAAATGAACGAACTCGATCCGGAGTACCGGTCACACAGCCGTAAAGAAGAAGTCAATCAAGGGCTGACTAAAGAGCAGGCAGTTACGGAGGCACAGCGCTGTCTGGATTGTGCCAACCCAGGCTGTATGACAGGTTGCCCGGTAGGCATCGACATTCCCCGTTTCATCAAGAACATAGAACGTGGAGAATTCCTTGAAGCAGCCAAAACACTGAAAGAGACCAGTGCCCTGCCTGCCGTATGCGGTCGTGTATGTCCGCAGGAAAAACAATGCGAATCAAAATGTATCCATCTGAAAATGGGCAAAGAAGCCGTAGCCATTGGTCACCTGGAAAGATTTGCTGCCGACTACGAACGAGAAAGCGGACAAATCTCCGTACCTGAAGTAGGCGAGAAAAACGGTATCAAAGTGGCTGTTATCGGTTCCGGTCCTGCCGGACTATCCTTTGCAGGGGATATGGCCAAATACGGATATGATGTAACGGTATTCGAGGCGCTACATGAAATTGGCGGTGTACTGAAATATGGTATTCCCGAATTCCGTCTACCCAACAAAATAGTAGACGTCGAGATTGAGAACCTTGCCAAAATGGGAGTTACATTCATCAAAGACTGCATTGTAGGGAAAACGATCAGCGTAGAACAGTTGGAAGAAGAAGGTTTTAAGGGAATTTTTGTAGCCTCAGGAGCCGGACTTCCCAACTTTATGAACATCCCGGGTGAGAACTCGATCAACATCATGTCTTCCAACGAATATCTGACTCGTGTAAATCTGATGGATGCAGCCAGTCCCGATTCCGATACTCCGGTAGCCTTCGGAAAGAACGTAGCTGTGATTGGTGGCGGTAACACTGCCATGGACTCTGTCCGTACAGCCAAACGTCTTGGAGCCGAACGGGCTATGATCATCTATCGCCGTTCAGAAGAAGAAATGCCAGCACGTCTGGAAGAAGTGAAACATGCCAAAGAAGAAGGTATAGAGTTCCTGACCTTACACAACCCAATCGAATATCTGGCAGACGAGCAAGGACGTGTCAAACAAGTAATCTTGCAAAAGATGGAATTGGGTGAACCGGATGCCTCCGGACGACGTAGCCCCGTCCCCATCCCAGGAGCAACAGAAACCGTTGATATCGATCTCGCCATTGTCAGTGTCGGGGTATCTCCCAATCCTATCGTCCCCAGTTCTATCAAAGGTCTGGAATTGGGCCGTAAAGGAACAATCACTGTTAACGATCAGATGCAATCGTCTATTCCCACTATTTATGCGGGAGGAGATATTGTACGCGGAGGAGCTACTGTCATCCTTGCCATGGGAGACGGACGCCGTGCCGCAGCAGCAATGAACGAACAATTGAGTTCCAAGTAGAAGTATAAAGTCGGGGGGATGTTCAAAACTCGTATTCACCACAGAGTATGTGGTGAGTTATGGACACCCTCTTAACAATTTATTCTCCGGACCGGATATTCACAATAATCGATCCTAATAAAAAATCCCTGCTAATTGGATAATTAGCAGGGATTTTCATATTCCACAATTGAACGATTTCTTACTTCACTACACTATTTGTAGCCGGATCCGGAAAAATAACAGTCGGCTTAAACGACTTAGCTTCCTCAAAATCCATCAACGCATACGACATAATGATCACAATATCATCCGGTTGTACTTTACGGGCCGCAGCGCCATTCAAGCAGATTTTACCTGATCCGCGTTCACCTTTGATAATGTAGGTCTCAAAACGCTCGCCGTTATTATTGTCGGCAATGTACACCTTCTCACCGGCAATCATATTAGCTGCATCCAATAGATTCTCATCAATCGTAATACTACCCATATAATTCAGATTGGCTTCCGTGACACGGGCACAATGAATTTTTGACTTCAACACTTCAATCATCATAAGGGGTTCGTCTTTTTTAAGTTTAAGATTCTTTGTATTTAATATTATCAATCAGTCTGACATCACCGCAGAACACTGTTATACAGCCCACTACATACGATGTTTGGTTCCAATTATCAACCTTCTGCAAAGTGTTTCCGTTTACTATCTCAAAATACTCCAGACGCAATCCCGGAACAGCAGCAATAGCATCTTCCACAAACTTCAGCGTTTCACCCACTGTGTGAGTGGTTGCAAAGGTACGACTTTTAAATAAGGTCTGAGATATTTTTAATGCATTTTCACGTTCTTCTGCCGACAGACGCGCATTCCGGCTGCTCAGAGCCAGACCATCTTCTTCACGAACAATAGGACAACCTACTATTTCAAGATCAAACTGCATCTGACGAACCATCTCACGGATGATAGCCAATTGCTGAAAATCTTTCTCACCAAAGTATGCACGATGTGGTTTCACCGCTTCGAACAGTTTACTTACTATCTGGCATACTCCATTAAAGTGTCCCGGACGGAAAGCCCCCTCCATTACAGTATCCAAAGGAGCATAACTGAATTGGCGGGTATCCGGTTCCGGATACATCTCTTCCACCGAAGGAGCAAAAGCATAAGTCGCTCCACAAGCCTCGAGCAATTTACAATCGGCATCCAGTGTGCGAGGATACTTAACAAGATCATTTTTATCATTAAACTGGGTAGGGTTCACAAAAACACTTACCACCGTTACTTCATTCTCGTTTACACTACGCTTTACAAGAGATGCGTGCCCTGCATGCAAAGCACCCATAGTAGGCACCAACCCCACCTTTTTACCCTGGGCTTTCAAAACCGAAAGTTCAGCCTGCAAGTCCTTGATCGTATGTATTACTTTCATTTTAATTGGTTTATGATTCTTAGTTGTTTGAAAAACGGTGCAAAATAAACCATAATTTACCATATAAAGAAGAAATATCGTAAATTAATGCAAAAGAAGACGAAGGAGAGTCCTAAGCAACAGGACGGTTTATCACTGAAAAACAAGCACTTAACAATTCATAAGGAATTATACCGCCAGAGAACTTGCTTTAATGCCCGTTTTTTTTTATATCTTTGCAGAATATTTACGAGAACGATTGTTATTATGACAAAGGCTAACAAGGTTTTATTTATTACACAAGAGATTACTCCTTACGTTTCAGAATCCGAGATGGCCAATATAGGCAGACATCTACCACAAGCTATCCAGGAAAAAGGCAGAGAAATCAGAACATTTATGCCCAAATGGGGGAATATCAACGAACGCAGAAATCAATTGCACGAAGTGATACGTCTTTCCGGCATGAACCTGATCATCGACGACACCGACCATCCACTTATTATCAAAGTAGCTTCTATCCAGTCAGCACGTATGCAGGTTTATTTCATCGATAACGATGATTATTTTCAGAACCGGCTGCAGACAGCTGATGAAAACGGGGTTGAATACGATGATAATGATAGCCGGGCTATCTTCTATGCCAGAGGAGTGCTGGAAACGGTAAAGAAATTGCGTTGGTGTCCGGACGTTATTCACTGTCACGGCTGGATGACGGCATTAGCCCCTTTGTATATAAAGAAAGCGTATAAAGACGAACCTTCGTTCCGCGATGCAAAAGTAGTATTCTCCGTATACGAAGATGATTTCAAAGGTACATTCAACAATGACTTTGCAAGCAAACTGATGCTAAAGGGTATTAATAAAAAAGATGTAGCTACCCTGAAAGATCCGGTAGATTATGCTACACTTTGCAAATTAGCTGTCGATTACTCGGACGGAATAGTACAGAATAGTGAACATGTAAATGAAGATGTCATGAACTATGCGCGTCAATCGGGCAAATTGGTTCTTGACTATCAAGCTCCCGATGCTCTTGCAGATGCTTGCAACAGTTTCTACGATCAAGTGTGGGAAGCTGAACAAAAATAAATAAGAACCTAGATACGACGATCATGAAAGCAAAATATGTATGGGTAGCACTGCTTGCCTTGACTTTCTTCGGATGCGATGATAATACAGGTACTATCGGATGGGATATGCTTCCGGATAGCGACCAAAATATCAATGGAAGATATACGACTTACGAGTTAACTACGAATTCCGACCTATCAGGTCCTGTTTTTGCCAAAACCAGCGTAGGTTATGTGGGAAAATTCACTGATAAAGAATTCGGAGAATACGAAGCCAGTTTCCTCGCACAGTTGAATAGTCCGGATGGAATTTCTTTTCCTTCGGTCTACGATCCGGAAACTAATCCCAAAGGGGTAATGGCAGGAGACTCTATTCACACCGCTGAATTGATCTTATACTATAAGAGTTATTTTGGAGACTCTATCAATCTATGCCGAATGACTGTTTATGAACTGGACGAAAACTTGACCCAGAACTATTATACAGACATCGATCCATTGAAGTATTACAATCCCAACAACTTACTCGCACGAAAAGCCTACACAGCTGTTGACCAATCACTCAGCGATTCCATCAGAAACTCAGATGACTTTTATCCTAATGTCCGTCTAACTTCTGAAGAAATCACCAAACTAGGTAAACGTATCTATCGTTTGAACAGAGATCACCCTGAATATTTTAAAACTTCGGAAGCATTTATTAATAACGTATTCAAAGGTATTTATGCCAAGAATGACTATGGTAACGGAACGATCCTTTATGTTGATCAGATCAACCTGAATGTTGTAATCCGATGCCACGAAAAAGACAGCTTGGGAAATAATCTGAAGAAAAAAAATGGTGCTGACTCTTTATACTACACAACCCGTACTTTCGCTACAACCAAGGAAGTAATTCAAGCCAATAAGTTTGTTAATTCTGAAAAGCTAAACGAAATCGCTAAAAAGACAGACTGTACTTATTTGAAGTCTCCGGCCGGTATCTTCACACAAGCTACATTGCCGATCAATAAGATTTATGAAGAATTAAGCCATGACACCATTAATGCAGTGAAATTGACTTTCAATAGCTACAACCAACCGGACAATGGGAAATTTAGTATGAAAGCACCTACATATGTGTTACTTTTACGTGAGAAAGAACGGCAAAGTTTCTTCGAAGAGAACAAACTTACAGATAACATCACTTCTTATCTGGCCGTGCACAATGCTATTATTTCCAATAAACCTACAACCAATCAGTATGTGTTTACCAACTTGACTCGCTTGATTAATGCATGCGTCAACGAAAAGCAGGAAGCCAAGAAAAAAGCAGGAGACAGTTGGAACGAAGCAGCTTGGGAAGCAGCAAATCCGGATTGGAATAAAGTGGTACTTATCCCGGTACTGGTACAGTATGATAGCTCTTCCAATAAGAATATGATCAGCATCCAGCACGATCTACAACCGGGATACGTAAAACTGGAAGGTGGTCCGGACGGTACGAAACTGAAGTTAGAAGTAACTTATACCAACTTCAACGGTAAGCAGTAACAAAATATTCTCAGTATATAATACAATTAAGGCGATGTAAATAAAGAATCATTTACATCGCCTTAATTTTTATGGTCTCATTCTCCTTATGTTTTATGTAAAAAATAACAAGATGTGGCGAACTAAAGCAGAGACGCCTCTTTCTCCATAAAATAGAAAGAGGTTATCTTCCAAAGTCAGCTCCTTACCTTTTCAACTTACTGCTTGTAAATCTACAAAGAAATATCATTTAAAAAATTTGGACTATTACCCATCTTATCAAGAGATAAGAGTCATTTAATGCCTTTTACTTTTAAACTGTAAATAACAGTAAGGGGCTACCCAACTTTTTTGGACAGCCCCTTTCCACCGCTTTAGTTTACGCTAAAGCATGTTCTTGAATCATATTAATCTTCTTTTTTTGCCGTTGCTTTCTTTGCCGTTGCTTTCTTTGCAGCAGGTTTCTTCGCAGCGGCCTTTTTAGGTGCAGCTTTGGGTTCGGCCTTTACTGTTTTTGCAGCCTTTTCCGCTTTTGCCTGCAACTTATCAACCTCCTTATGTAATTCGGCGATCTCTTCTCCCTGGTTCTTGATAGTTGTCAACAATGAATTCAACTCTTCATTATCGATATCCTCAGGATAGAGAGAATTTACACGTTTAATGAAATCCCCCAAGATATTCATATAGTTAGTAAAGGCATCATAAGGAGAATCATAAATACCACGATTCAGCCACACACCGGTATTCTTGGTCGTCATAAAACGGAAGTTATTGCTGGCTTGCAGATAATCCCAATCCTGCTTGATACGACGATCATCGCAAAGGTGTACACGTTCAGCCACACTGTATAATTTGCTGAAAGCTTCACGCTGCAAAACATTACCCAGCCAGCTGCTCGTATCTCTTTCTTCGTCTACCCACGACATTGGATATGGTACATCCAATTGGGAAACAGATTTCAATTTCGAAATAATCTCCGATGGGGTAGAGAAAGTAATGCCCTTTTCTTTTGCACAATAAGGAAGTGCCTTCAGGAACTCCAAAATATTGGACGATAATGGCTGCGCCATACCCAATGCTTTCAGTTCCATAAAGATATTGATCACTTGTTCTTCTTGTGGTAAAGCATCAATCCAACCGATAAACTTATCGGCAAATAAAGGATACTCACTCCAATCAGAGTTAGAGAAACGCAAACTGATATCATCCGATAACTTGAAGTCTCTTAATAACAATTTCAGACTCGGAGCCTGATTGCAATGATACACGTAATGCGGACTCTTCCAACCCAAAACGTGTTTAGCACCTTCGGTCAGCATGCCTTTGAAACCCATGCTAGCCACCGTAGCACCTATTTCATCCGAATAAATCAAACTGGAGTTACGGAACACTTTCGGAGCTTTACCAAACATCTGTTTCATCTTTTCGCTCTGACGCATTACCTCTTCACGGAAACAGTCTTCATTGGCCAATGATGATAAGCCATGAGAGTATGGCTCTGCCAGGAATTCACAGCAACCCGTATCGTTTAATATATGTAACAGGTCAATTACGGCAGGTGCATGAATTTCGAGCTGTTCCAATGCTACTCCCGAAATAGAAAGGGCTACTTTAAATGCTCCTCCGGAATTCTTCACCATTTCAATCAATGTATTGAGAGCCGGAATATAAGAACGTTCGGCAACCTCATTAATACCTGTCTCATTGGCATAATCATCATAGTAATAATGGTCGGCACCAATGTCGAAGAAGCGGTAACGTTTCAGATGAATAATTTGATGTATCTCAAAATAAAGACAGATTGTTCTCATATCTATATTGTTTTATTGTTTTCCATAATTTTTTATAACCTCGTCGTAGATGCCGCGAACCTTGTAGCCTACGTTCTCCCACTTTATTTCGTCCACCTCTTTCTTACCTTCATCACGGAGATACTCGTACATAGCCGGATAGGTACAGATAGAATAAATAGCATCTGCCATAGCGTGGATATCCCAGTAATCGGTCTTGATACATTTTTCCAAGATCTCGGCACAACCGGATTGTTTGGAAATAATGCTTGGTACGCTACACTGCATAGCCTCCAACGGAGAAATACCAAAAGGTTCGGATACCGAAGGCATAATGTATACATCACTGGCCTTCAAGACTTCATATACTTGTTTCCCTTTCATGAATCCCGGAAAATGGAAACGATCGGCAATGCCTCTTTCAGCTGCCAGACGGATCATCTGATCCATCATATCACCACTACCGGCCATCACAAAACGTACATTCCGCGTACGCTGCAATACCATCGCAGCTGCCTCTACAAAATACTCAGGACCTTTTTGCATTGTAATACGTCCCAAGAAGGTAACTACCTTTTCTTTCGGGTTCTTATTAGGTACAATATCCTGTATCTCTTGCGAAAGAGGAGAAACTGCATTGTGTACAGTTGATACTTTCTTCGGATCCTGGAAATATTTATGGATTACTGTTTGACGAGTTAATTCACTCACACACATAATATGATCGGCATGATCCATACCATTTTTCTCAATGGCATAAACTGTGGGGTTCACATTACCACGACTACGGTCAAAGTCAGTAGCATGTACGTGAATCACCAATGGTTTGCCCGATACCTGTTTTGCATGAATACCGGCCGGATAAGTCAACCAGTCATGTGAGTGTATAATTTCAAACTCCTGTTGCCGTGCTATAACTCCTGCAACAATTGAGTAGTTATTGATTTCCTCATGTAAGTTATCCGGATAACGCCCTGAAAATTCAATGCATCCCAGATCATTTGCATTCAGATAATTGAAATCAGCATAAATATGATCGCGCAAGTCAAAATATAATTGAGGATCCATGTAAGAGCCTACACGCCCTTTGACATATTCCCAATCTACATCCCTCCACACAATCGGTGTACTGTTCATACCGATTATTCTCAGAAAACTCTGGTCTTCGTCACCCCAAGGCTTGGGAATACAAAATGTAATCTCCATATCCTCTTGTTGAGACATACCTTTTGTCAAACCATAGCTGGCAGTTCCTAAACCTCCTAAGATATGCGGGGGGAACTCCCATCCAAACATTAAAACTTTCATCTTCGTCCCTCCTCCTATAAATTATATTTAGACAACAGCTTCAAGATACGTAAAATCTCCGCCACATTCATTGCAAACGATACTGCTCCACGCCCTTTAAAAGGTGGATTTCCGTCGAACAATTCCGGCAACGAACCAACACAGTGGCTGGTCATCTCGTCTTCAAGTCCAATCAACTGACGCTCTACAAACGAAATTCCACTCATCTTATAGATTCGCAGATACGCCTCCATGTAGAATCCCATCAGCCATGGCCAAGCCGTACCCTGATGATAAGCATAGTCTCTCTGGATTTGAGGACCTACATAATTCGGATTATATCCGCCGCTCTTCGGACTCAATGTTCGGAGTCCCTTCGGAGTAAGTAATTCCTTCGTCACAATATCGAGTACTTGTTTCTTTTGCACCCGGTCAAGAGGAGAATAATCGAAGGCAACCGTAAATATCATGTTGGGGCGTACGCTCCAATCCATCATATTTCCATCTACATAATCCAACAGATAACCATATTCATTACGAAAGACTTCCACAAAAGACTTTCCGGTTACCTCAGCCTGTGCATCCAGTGAATCTGCCAGCAATCCATTACCGCCTTCACGAACTAAGTCGGCAATAAAACGCAAGGCATTGTACCACAAAGCATTTATCTCTACGATATAACCTGTACGCGGAATAACCGGACGTCCGTTAACCGTGGAATTCATCCATGTGATCGCCCTATCTGCACCATTGGCATACAACAACCCGTTTTCGTGCAAGAACAGATTATCATGTTTGCGCTGACGAATAAAATCGATGATTTCTTCTAACAAAGAACCATATTTGGCACGACATTGTTCACGACTTGTTTCCTTTGCATATTGTTGCAGAGCCCATACGGCCCATAATAATACGTCAGGATCATCCATCTCGTAGATTTTACAGCCTATCGGTTCACCTTTAATGTAGTTATTGATCGCTTTGCGGGCAGTTTCCATCACGTCTTCAAATTCACCTATCTCATCTACAGCAAGCGTCAATCCGGGCAGCGATACAAACATATCCCGGGCACGACATTTAAACCAGGGATATCCGGCCAAAATATAATGGTCCTCTTCCTGCTTGTTATGGAATTGATGGGCGGAATTCTTTAAACAATGATAGAAACTATCACGTGGCGTACGGTCAGCAACTTCCGCCTCAAAAGTTTGTTTCAATCTGCGGGGAGAAATTTCAGAAATACCGGCAGAGAAAATTATACTTTCTCCTTTCTTTATATCGACTTCAAAATATCCGGGAACATAAAGGTCTTCATTGAAATCATATCCTCTCTCCTGTTCTTTCGGATATTCAATTCCTCTATACCAATTCGGTTCATAATGGAATTCGTTTTTCTTATTCAACTGCATGAACAATTCCGGATAGCCCGGATACATGCAAGTCTTAATGCCGTTTTCTACTAACTGGTAGTCACGACTCGCCTGCGAATTCTCGTGGGTATATTCGCGTACACTACGGAAAGCAAGGAACGGACGAAAACGAAGAGTGGTAGCTGAGTGTGCATCGACCAAGGTATAACGGATCAGAATCCGGTTCTCATGATGTACAAAGATTTTCTCTTTGCGAAGTATGACTCCTCCCACACGGTAAGTTGTTGCCGGAATATGTTCACAGTCAAACTCACGGATATACTTATGTCCATTGGGGCTAAAGTGATTTCCTTGATATTTATGCAATCCCAGGTTAAACTCAGCACCGTGTTGAATTACCGTTTCATCCAAAGAAGATAGCAGCACATGATTTTCATCGTCCAGATTGGGTACGGGAATCACCAGCAATCCATGATATTTGCGTGTGTTACAATCTACAATCGTTGTACAATGATAAGCTCCTGATTTGTTCGTCCGGAGAATCTCCCTTGGTAAAGATTCCTCAAGATTTATCATCAGGGTCTTGTCAAAATGTAAATAACTCATAGTTGTGCATTATTTAAAGGTTAATTATTTCGGTTATCATAGTATATAATATAAGTATGATGCCCAAAAATACGAATTAAAGGTAAATAACAAAATAAAAAGGGACTTTATTTTTTATTTTCAGGGCAAATATTCGTAGCATTGTATAAAATTTAAAGAAATATGCTAATATGAGGCCAGAAATTCGACAAATCCTGCTGACAATGGTACTTCCGCTGTTTCTAATTTTTATCCTCTACATGATAAAGGTTTTAGAGATAGGTATGGACTGGGACTTTACCAGTTTAGGAGTATACCCTTTGTCAAAAAAAGGTATGTTTGGTATTTTCACTCATCCTCTTATACATAGCGGCTTCAAACATTTATTGACCAACACTTTACCACTATTCTTCCTTTCATGGTGTCTTTTTTACTTTTACAGAAGCATAGCTCCCTCTATTTTTCTTATAATCTGGATAGGATGTGGAGCCATTACATTCCTTATCGGCAAGCCTGCCTGGCATATCGGCGCCAGCGGTATTATCTATGGACTGGCTTTCTTTCTTTTCTTCAGCGGACTGTTACGAAAATATATCCCCTTGATTGCCATATCTCTATTAGTTACCTTTCTCTATGGAGGTCTTATATGGAATATGCTCCCCTATTTTACACCATCCGGCATTTCGTGGGAAGGGCATTTAAGCGGAGCTATCATAGGTACCATCTGTGCTTTTTCTTTTATGGGTTACGGCCCACAAAAGCCGGACCCTTTCGCAAATGAACAAGAAGAAGAATCCGTCTCAGCAACAGATGAAACAGATAATATCGAAACGGATAAAGAAGAAGAACACGAAATCGATGCAGAATAGACTCATCTTACATTATCACAATGTAACAAATGGCCGGTTACTTCTGCAATGCGGCAATCAGTAATGTGATATTTGCAGTAAACAGCCTGACAGAAATAGCCAACAAAATGATACCGAAAAACTTACGGATAATATAGATGCCACCTTTCCCCAGAAAACGCTCCACACGCCCTGTCATACTAACGACAAAATAAACCCATAGCATATTCAGGATCAAAGCAATTACAATATTGATACTGGCATACTCGGCCCGTAATGAAAGTAGTGTAGTAAATGCACCGGCACCGGCCAACAACGGGAATACTAAAGGCACCAGCGTTGCCTCTTTTATCGGCCCCTGATTCTTAAAAATTTCCACATCTAAGATCATTTCCAGTGACATCAGGAAAATGACAAATGCGCCTGCAACAGCAAAAGATTCAATATCTACATGAAACAGTTTCAACATAAAGTCACCCGCATAGAAAAAGCCAATCATCAGTGCAAACGAAATAACGGTTGCTTTCGTAGCATTTACGTCCTTCCCTTTCTCTTTCAGATTGATGATAATAGGAATAGAACCAATGATATCAATCACAGCAAAAAGTACGATAAACGCACTGACCATCTGTTGAAAATTAAAGTTTGCAAACATGACTTCCTCCTTTTTTGTGCAAATATACTTCATTTTTATGCATTCCGCAAGAGATTGTTTTATGTAATCACTACCATCTTTAAGAAATAATAAAAAAAACAAAAAGATAGGGAGGATGGTTTCAGCCAACCCCTATAATCGTTACATTTGCTTTCAAATTAGAAGATTACGATATATGGAAACCATGTTCGACACCTTGTTGCAACTCCCCCTTTTTCAGGGACTTTGTCATGAGGATTTCACTAATATATTAGAAAAAGTAAAACTTCACTTCACTCGTCACAAACCCGGAGAACCATTGATAAAAAGTGGTGAGGTCTGTGATCAGTTACTTTTCTTGCTAAAAGGCAGGCTCTCTTCCGTCACCGTATCGGAAGACGACACGCTGACTGTTATTGAATATTTCGAAGCTCCTGCCGTATTAGAACCTTACTCCATGTTTGGAATGAATACCCGGTATATATCTTCCTATATTCCGCACAATGAAGAAGCGCAAATGGTAAGTATCAGTAAATCGTTTGTCATGGGCGAGTTGTTCAAATATGATATTTTTCGTCTTAACTATATGAACATCGTCAGCAATCGTGCGCAAAATCTCTATACACGCTTATGGGATAAAGCTCCCAAAGACATTGAAGACAAAATAATCCGTTTCATTTTGGGACACATTGAGAGAATGACAGGTGAAAAGCTGTTCAAGGTAAAAATGGATGATTTGGCCCGCATGTTGGACGACACCCGCCTGAATGTATCAAAAGCTCTCAACGGACTGCAAGAATTAAATTTGTTGGAACTTCACCGGAAAGAAATCCGCATACCCGATTTATCACTCCTGACAGAATGGAACGAGAAACGATAAATTTCCGGTAGTCTATCGGTCATTCTGTTCCATATTAGTCATCACTCTCACAGAATCTACTCTACAGGCATTGTGTCCCAGCAAACGATAAACAACAATTTGCCTGTCGAGTCTCTGATAAACAAGTCCCGATCCTTTCAAAACCTTTTCCATTACCTTTTGAATGGGTTCTTCCGTAACACAAATACTGATTTCCTCATGAATCTCGTTGTCGATATCACAGGACCATGCAAAGACAAAATCACTTTTTTGCTCGATTTCATCAAAAATCCGGATCATCGGTATACGTTTCAGACTAAAAGAAAATTTCCAGTCCGGCATCTTGCCGTCCTCCGACGGTAAAGCTGCCCCGTTACAGCACATAATGAAAATAAAACCAAACAATACTCTATATTTTATTCTCTGTCTATCAATGTTTTCAGTTCTTACTATACGTTCTCTTTTCATGCTTTGTTCCAGTTGTTATAATACTTAGTTTCAGGCCATTGCATCCCTTCCCGGAGGGCATAATCATGCTTCCCGGCTCTGATACGTAGTCGTGTGTGTAAGTTAGAGGAAGGATATCACTCTATCCTTTTCGTGGGGGTTGTGTGTGCGTATGTCATAGTGTTCAGTGTCATTCCATAGGCTCTACCATTTTATGGGTTCTCAGATATAAAAATAGTCCGTTCTTCTTTCCTGTAATCAGTAGAATACAGCAATGATATAGTTGTCAATACATTATCTATATTATCGGATAAATAAATTTTTCCTGAACACTTCCTACCGGTCAGCCGCTTCTTATCACCGAAGCTAAACGATAGATTATAATATCTCCCTATCCGGTTCAGTACATCCATGATATTGGCATCATCCAATTCCAGATAGCCTTCTTTCCAACAAGTATATCTGGACGCACTCACTTTTCTTTTTTCAAATCGCTTGCCATCATAAAGTACTTTTTCATTTGTCTTCATGCGTATTTCAGGACCGGATTCCGGACGGAATCCGACTATTCCATCTACAAGTACACACGAAGGAGTCGGTTCATCTTCATAAGCCGATATATTGAAACGCGTTCCATATACCTGTATATCAAAATGGGCCGTATGCACGATAAACGGTTTTTTACTATCTGCCGTAACTTCGGCATACATTTCACCCTTCAAGCTTACTTCCCGTTTCTCTCCCGAGAAATGAGTAGGAAACTTAAGTACCGAACCGGAATTCAGCCAGATTTCCGTTCCATCTTCCAGTTTAACCTTCGATCGTTTACCATAAGGAACCACCAGTTCATTAACCTCGTCCTGTTCCATTCTGATTCGCTTCTGCCCGCTATTAGGATGATATACCATAGCTGATCCATCCTTGCTCAAGAGCAATTGCACGTTTTGCCGGAACGAAGTTATGCTATCACCGCTAACCAGACGAATATCTTCCGACTTCAAAGGTTGCCAGACAATCTCCGCTTTTTTTTCGACAACAGACGGCACAGGTTCCACTCTCTCATAATGATTCAGATAAGCAACAATTCCTAATGCAATAATGACGCATACGGATACACCATAATAAGCTACCCTCCTGACCGTTCTTTTCCGACGTAACATACGCAGCGAAACATGGATTCGCTGACGCAGGCGTTCATAGTCATCTTTCGAGAGGTGTTCTTGATTCATCCGAACGCTCTTGAATTTTAACCACTGGAAGAACTTTTCTTCGTCTTTCAAAGGATCAATATGTCTGCTATCCCGCTTCGTTTTTTCCATTCAGAACAGGTGCTTTAAGAGTTTAATAACACTATTGTCTGCATAGAACACGAACGGGCGCAGGTTTCATGCCCACTTTTCCCGAATAAAATTTAAAATGGAGCCTTATTTAACCAACATTAATAGAAAGTAAGAGATAGAAGAGCACTAATGTGTTATTGTGCTTCAGTTTAAGTAAGGTCCGATAGAGCAATTTACGACAGGCAGGAACACTGATTTGCATAATCTCTGCAATTTCCTCATAAGAACATTCCTGCATATAACGTAAATAAATAATCTCGCGCTGGCGTTCGGTAAGTATACTCAGAATCTCGTCAACTTTCTGTGATACTTCCGCCTGCTCTTCCGCTGCGATTATTTCATCCTCTACGGTAATTTTGATTTTATATGGAAGTTCATCGGTAATCTCACCGGTAAGAACCTCCGAGTAGTTTCGTTTGAGTTTATAGGTGTCAATCAACTGGTTTCGCAGGGCACGCAACAAGTAAAATTTAGGATTCTGTATCTCCTGCACTTCTCTTTCGCGGATACATACCCTGCAAAACACATCATGAATGGCATCCATCGCTGTCTGTTTGTCAAACCCGAATCCCAAAGCATACGAAAACAAGTCGTCAACATAGTCCTTATAAAGACTATCAACCGTATGTTTCGCTCTCTCTTCTTCCAGGTTTTTTTTCTTTGGCAGCATTGTATAAAGTTTGTAAATGATAAATTTAGCTTTTCAGGGCCTGTATGATATCGTCCAACAAGTCATCAGCCCGCTCCAGCCCCACCGAAAGGCGAATGGTTTTCTGGCTGACATCCATACCTCGACGCTGATCCTCGGTAAACGAACCGTAGATTGTACTTGCCGGATGGATAGCTAACGTTTTATTATCAAATAAGTTCGTTGCCCTACGTATGATTCTCAACCGATTTATGAAACGAAAACATATCTCACGCGACGGAAGATCAAACGTCAACATCGCTCCCGGAAGAGAACCAAACTGGCGGGTACTCAATTCATAAAACGGATTAGATTCCAATCCGGTATAGTTCACCGACTCAATCTCTGGCAGTTCTTGCAAACATTGTGCCAGTTTCAGGCAGGTTTCTGCCTGACGAGCAAACCGTACTTCCATCGTTTCAAGTCCGAGTGTCTGCATATAAGCCACCTGCGGGGTCATATATGCTCCAAGATTACGGTGAACCTCTTTTCTGAGTTTGACAGTAAAAGCCTCCTTCCCGGTATCTGCACTCAGAGCAGCCAACTTAGCGGAATGCTCCCAGTCAAAAGTGCCGTAATCTATAATCAGTCCTCCTATACAGGTAGCTCCTCCCGAAATATATTTCGTACTGGACACAATCTCGATATCAACTCCGAAGTCAGTCGCATGGAATACATGGAAAGGAATCGCTGTCGTATCTGCCAGCAACGGTACTCCGGCCTTATGTGCTATGTCGGCAAGAGCCTTCAGATCGGCCACTTCCAACTGCGGATTGGTAATAACTTCCAAAAAAAGCGCACAAGTATCTCCATCAATCTGTTGCTTCACTTCTTCGGGACATGTCAGGTCACAGAAGCGTACTTCTACCCCAAAAGCTTCCAATGTACTTTTCAAGAATGAATAGGTATTGCCAAATAAATGTGTCGAAGTCACCACATTAGCTCCCGCGCTTGACAGTGTGATCAAAGCATTGCTTATCGCAGCCATCCCGGAGTTCAAAGCTGTCACACTCAGCGCTCCGGTCACTCTTTGCACACGCTGCTCAAAGTACTGTACCGTAGGATTTGTTATGCGTGAATAAGCATGCCCGGCTTTCTGCCCACAGAAAGCAGCTTCCATCTCTTCTGCAGTCTCAAATTCGTAGGCAGCAGTGTGGTACACCGGCATTGAAAGAGAATGATATGCATCCTCTTTTTCAAAAGGAGTATGCAATATTTGTGTCTCAAAACTATTTTTTTTCATCCTGAAAGTCTTTTTATATAAATTCCACAAATTATGCTATTGTGTCATGCTTCAACTCGTATGCCTCCTTTATCTGATCCAGTGCCTGTCTTAGCACACTCCGCGGACAAGCCACATTAAGCCGCATAAATCCCTCGCCTTCCTTACCGAACATAGCGCCATCGTTTAATGCCAGATGTGCACCGTCAACAAAAAAGTCAACTAATTCTTTCTGCGAAACACCCATACCGCGACAGTCCAGAAAAATCAGATAAGAAGCTTGAGGACGAATCATCCGGATTGCGGGAATATGTGTTTTTAAATATTCATCTGTAAAATCAATATTCTCCTGAATATATTCCAATGCCTGATCCAGCCACTCCGTTCCGTTGCTATACGCGGCAGCCACTCCAAGATATGCAAATAAATGGCCTTCACTAAATTCGCTGGCTTCCATATAAGTCTGAAAACGATGACGAATGGCCTCATCTTCTATAATGCAGTACGAACTGGCAAGTCCCGGCATGTTGAAAGCTTTACTGGGAGACATAAACACAAGTGAATTCCGTCGAGCCTTTTCCGATACCAATGCAAACGTAGGATGCGTGTATCCCGGCAATGTCAGATCGGCATGAATTTCATCCGAGATGACCAATACTTGATTATCAAAACAAATCTCTGCTATCTCGGCCAACTCCTCCCGAGTCCAGACACGCCCTCCCGGATTATGAGGATTACTCAAAATCAACATTTTACAGCCCTTTACATCAGTACGGAAGCGTTCAAAGTCAATCTGATATTGCCCGTCTTTCAGCAATAACGGACTGTAGACTACCTCCCTGTGGTTGTGTTCTGTCACCAGAAAGAAAGGATGATAAACAGGAGGCATCACCATCACTTTGTCCCCCGGAGCCGTAAAACATTGCAGGGCAAAAGCCAATCCACGCACAATACCCGGCGTAAACGTCAGCATCTCCCGGGTAACATTCCACCCGTGACGTTCTTTCTGCCAATTGATAATGGATGTATACCAAGCTTCGCAAGCGAAAGTATACCCCAATACTTCATGATCCAATCTCCGACGGATAGCCTCTATCACAAAAGGAGGAGTACGGAAATCCATATCGGCCACCCACATCGGAAGCAGGTCGCTCCGTCCCCAACGTTCCGATACTGCGTCATACTTCACCGAGTCTGTTCCCCGGCGCTCTATCACTTCATCAAAGTTATATTTCATATAGGGTTCTATTTTTAGGTTCAGCCTGCAAATGTACAATTCATCTGTTTCATAATGAAACCAAATGAGCTATTTTAGCAGACAGCAGTTAAAATTTACCATCATTGTGGTATTCAGTTACTCTATATCAGGCTTTTTCAGTACATTTGTGCTCCATTAAAGAAAAGACGTATGATAAAAGCCCTGTTTTTCGATATAGACGGGACGTTGGTTAGTTTCAACACTCACGAAATTCCTTCGTCTACCCTCGCAGCCATAGCCGAAGCAAAAGCTAAAGGTATCAAGATATTCATCGCTACCGGACGCCCGAAAGCGATTATCAACAACCTCACCGCCCTTCAGGAACGGGAACTGATAGACGGCTACATCACCATGAACGGAGGGTATTGTTTCGTTGAAGATGAGGTGATTTACAAACATTCCATCCCGGTACAAGATGTTAAGGCACTGGCTGCACTTTCGGACGAAAGAAACTTTCCCTGTATCTTTGTAGCCGAACATACCGTAGCTGTTTGCAATACCAACAAGCTGGTTAACGAAATCTTTCATGATTTCCTGCATGTAGATATCCTGCCCATCCAAACTACAGCCGAGGCTACGCAGCCCGAAATCTTTCAGATGACTCCATTCGTCACTACCGAAGAGGAGAAAACGATATTGCCTTTACTCCCGAACTGCGAATCCGGACGCTGGTTTCCTGCATTTACAGATATCGTAGCTAAAGGTATCCGCAAACAAAAAGGAATAGATGAAATCATTCGCCATTTCGGTATCGGACAGGAAGAAACAATGGCATTTGGTGATGGAGGCAACGATATCAGTATGTTGCGCCATGCAGCCATCGGAGTAGCCATGGGCAATGCGAATGACGATGTCAAAGAAACCGCCGACTACATAACCACTTCTGTAGACGAAGACGGAATACAAAAAGCATTAAAACATTTCGGGATCATCTGACGTGGAATTTACAATAGACACCGGTAATAAGGAGTTTCAGGATGCACTGAATCTGATTCAGTATACTCGTCAATCAGTTTTCCTCACGGGGAAAGCGGGAACGGGTAAATCTACTTTCCTGAAATACATCTGTAAGAATACCAAGAAGAAACACATCGTGCTGGCACCCACCGGAATCGCTGCCATTAATGCCGGTGGCAGCACTCTGCACAGCTTCTTCAAACTTCCTTTTCATCCGTTACTGCCTGATGATCCGAATCTGAGTTTGCAACGGGGACGCATCCATGAATTCTTTAAATACACCAAGCCACACCGTAAATTGCTGGAACAGGTAGAACTGGTCATTATCGACGAAATATCAATGGTACGCGCCGATATGATTGATGCCGTAGACCGCATTTTGCGTGTATACAGTCGTAATCTGCGCGACCCCTTCGGAGGAAAACAAGTTTTACTGGTAGGCGATGTATTCCAGCTTGAACCGGTAATCAAAGGGGATGAACGGGAAATTATCAACCGCTTCTATCCCACTCCTTATTTTTTCTCGGCACGGGTCTTCAACGAGATCGAATTGGTATCTATCGAGTTACAGAAAGTATATCGTCAGTCAGATGCAGTCTTTGTCAGTGTACTCGACCACATCCGGAGCGGAGCAGCAGGGGCAGCCGACCTTCAGCTGCTCAACACCCGCTATGGCGCTCAAATTGATGCTTCGGAAGAAGATTTATACATCACTCTGGCCACGCGCCGCGATACGGTAGAAACCATCAATGAACGGAAACTTACCGAACTCCCCGGCGATCCTGTAGTGTTTGAGGGAGAGATCAACGGCGACTTTCCCGAAAGTAGCTTGCCCACCTCAAAAGAACTGACCCTGAAACCGGGAGCACAAATCATCTTTATCAAAAATGACTTTGAACGCCGTTGGGTAAACGGTACCATCGGTGTAGTGAGCGGCATCGACAACGACGGTATCATCTACGTCATCACCGATGATGGCAAAGAGTGTGATGTCCACCGGGAATCATGGCGCAACATCCGTTACAAGTACAACGAAGAGAAAAAGGAGATTGAGGAAGAAGAACTGGGTACTTTCACACAATATCCCATCCGCCTGGCATGGGCCATCACCGTGCACAAAAGCCAGGGTTTGACCTTTAGCCGTGTAGTCATAGACTTTACCGGAGGAGTGTTTGCCGGCGGACAAGCTTATGTAGCTCTCAGCCGTTGCACATCGCTTGAAGGAATTCAACTGAAAAAGCCTATCAGCCGCGCGGATATTTTTGTCCGTCCCGAGATTGTCAGTTTTTCCGGAAGATTCAACAACCGGCAAGCCATCGACAAAGCATTAAAACAAGCACAGGCCGATGTGCAGTATGCCGCAGCTGCCCGTGCTTTCGACAAAGGAGATTTCGAGACATGCCTCGAGCAGTTTTTCCTGGCCATTCATTCCCGTTATGATATAGAAAAGCCTGCCGCCCGAAGATTAATTCGCAGGAAATTGGGAGTCGTCAACCTATTGCGGGAACAAAAAAGGAAACTACAAGCACAAATGGAGGCACAGAAAAAAAGCCTGCAAAAGTATGCCCGAGAGTATTTGCTAATGGGAAACGAATGTATCACTCAGGCGCATGACGTTCGGGCCGCCCTTGCCAATTATGACAAAGCGATTGAGCTCTATCCCGAATACATCGACGCCTGGATACGAAAAGGAATCACGCTGTTCAACGAAAAAGAGTTCTTCGATGCCGAGAATTGCCTAAACCGGGCAGTCAGCCTGCGTCCTTCAGAGTTCAAAGCACTCTATAACCGAGGCAAACTTCGCCTGCAGACAGAAAACATAGAAGGGGCTTTATCAGACCTCGACAAAGCAACTAGCCTGAAACCTGAACATCCCGGAGCACACGAACTTTTCGGAGATGCATTATTAAAAGTCGGTAAAGAGACAGAAGCAGCCATCCAATGGCGTATAGCAGAGGAACTACGAAAAAAGAAGAAATAAGGTAAGTTTATTTCTGTAATCTATTTCACCACAGGATTACACAGATCTTCACAGATTAATAATTTATTTCATTGTCAATATATAAAGTATCTGTGTTAATCTGCATAATTTGTGATGAGATGGATTCGCCCTATTAAAAGAGGACTATACAGTAAAACATAATCCCCGATAACCTTGGACTTCTTGTCTTTTATTACTAACTTTGTTATCACTATAAACCTAACAACCAGTGCAATTATGAAGAAAGGATTCAAAATTACAGCAATCGTCATCGGCGTCATTCTGATACTGATGTTTCTCCTTCCCTTTGCCTTCCGTGGCAAGATTGAAGGTATCGTAAAATCGGAAGGCAACAAAATGCTTAACGGTCATTTTGATTTTAGTAGCCTTGATATCAGCTTATTCCGCAATTTCCCCAAAGCTTCCGTCACCCTGAATGATTTTTGGCTGAAGGGAACCGGAGAATTTGAAAACGACACATTGGTGAAGGCCGGTGAGGTAACAGCGGCTATTAACCTGTTTTCGCTTTTTGGAGATGATGGATACGATGTATCCAAAGTATCTGTTGAAAACACCCGGTTACACGCCATCGTACTTCCTGACGGAAAAACTAACTGGAATATCATGAAACCCGATTCATCCACTGCCGGCGAAACCCAAGAAAGTGGTGAATCTTCTACTTTCCGAATTAAACTCCAGCGTTTTGTCATCAAAAACATGAATGTGGTATATGACGACCGGCAGTCCGCGATGTACGCCGACATACACAATTTCAATGCGCTTTGTTCGGGTGATCTGGGTAGCGACCAGACTTTACTCAGCCTGGAAGCCGAAACTGAAGCCCTGACTTATAAAATGAACGGTATCCCTTTCCTCTCACAAGCTAACGTCTACGCCAAGATGGATGTAGATGCCGATCTGGCACACAACAAATTTACACTGAAAAAGAACGAATTCCGTCTGAACGCCATTAAAGCCGGCATTGACGGATGGATAGAGTTGAAAGACCCTGCTATCGACATGGATTTGAAACTCAACACCAGCGAAATAGGATTCAAAGAAATCTTGTCACTGATACCGGCCATTTATTCCAAAGAGTTCAAGAATCTGAAAACAGATGGTACAGCAACTCTTGAAGCTACAGCGAAAGGAATACTGCAAGGTGACACGGTTCCACAGTTCGATGTCCGACTGGCTGTAAAAAACGCCATGTTCCGATATCCATCCCTGCCGGCGGGAGTCGATCAGATTAACATCGACGCACAAGTTCGGAATCCGGGAGGTAACATTGACCTGACCGAGATAAGCATACATCCTTTCAGTTTCCGACTGGCGGAAAATCCGTTTAGTCTGACAGCCGACATAAAGACACCTGTCAGCGACCCGGACTTTACAGCCGAAGCCAAAGGGGTACTTAATCTGGGCATGATCAAGCAAGTCTATCCGCTGGATGATATGGAGCTGAATGGTACTGTTCGTGCGGATATGACAATGGCCGGACACCTGTCATACATCGAAAAGGAACAATACGATCGTTTCTCCGCTTCGGGAACCATTGCCCTCAGTGATATGAACTTGAAAATGAAAGAGATGCCGGATATAGAAATAAAAAAATCCCTGTTCACATTCACTCCGAAATATCTGCAACTCAGTGAAACGACAGTAGCCATCGGAAAGAATGATCTTACTGCCGACTGCCGGTTCGAGAACTATATGGGCTATGCTCTTAAAGGGAGCACACTGAAAGGTACCCTGAATGTCCGGTCAAACCATCTGAATCTAAACGATTTTATGACGGCCACAACTGACAGTACCGCCCAAACATCACAAGCATCTTCGACCGAAGAAACCGCCAGTATGATCGAAGTTCCGCAGAATATCGACTTCCAGATGGATGCCGGCCTGAAAGAAGTGTTATTTGACAAGATGACTTTTACAAATATGAATGGCAAACTTATTGTGAAAAACGGAAAAGTCGATATGACAAATCTGTCAATGAATACCATGGGAGGAAGTGTCGTTATGAACGGATACTATTCGACCGCCGATCCGAAGAAGCCGGAAATGAACGCAGGATTCCGTATGGAAAATATCGGTTTTGCACAGGCTTACAAAGAACTGGATATGGTGCAGCAAATGGCTCCTATCTTTGAAAACCTGAAAGGCAACTTTTCGGGTAATATGCATATCCGGACTTTACTCGACAACCAGATGAGCCCTGTCATGGATACGATGCAGGGAAACGGAAGCCTTTCGACCCAAGATCTTAGCCTCAGCGGCGTAAAAGTAATCGACCAGATAGCCGAAGCCGTAAAGAAGCCTGAACTCAAAGAGATGAAGGTGAAAGATATGGCACTGGATTTCACCATCAAAGACGGAAGAGTATCTACCAAGCCGTTCGATATCAAACTGGGTGACTATGTCATGAATCTTTCCGGAAGCACAGGACTCGACCAAACCATCGACTATTCGGGAAAGATCAAATTACCGGCATCGGCAGGTGATATCGCCAAACTGACTACCCTCGACCTGAAAATAGGAGGTACTTTCTCCTCACCCAAAGTATCACTGGATACGAAAAGCATGACCAATCAGGCAGTGGAAGCGGTGACAGACAAGGCAATCAGCGAAATCGGGAAAAAACTCGGGCTGGATTCGGCTACAACGGCCAACAAAGACTCCGTGAAGGAGAAGGTAAAAGAGAAAGCCGTAGAAAAGGCACTCGATTTTCTTAAAAAGAAAATAAAATAACGTGAATCAGGAGTGAGAGAAGTGATTCGCATAAATAACAGACAATTATGATACTCAAACTTTACGAAAAAAATAATAATCCTCAGGACCTGCAACGGATTGTAGACCTACTGAACGACGGGGGATTGATTATCTATCCCACAGACACCATGTATGCCATCGGTTGCCATGGCCTGAAGGAACGTGCCATCGAACGCATCTGCCGGATCAAAGAGATTGACCCGAAGAAAAACAATCTCTCTATTATTTGCTATGACCTGAGCAGCATCAGTGAATATGCCAAAGTGGACAACAACATTTTCAAGTTGATGAAACGCAACCTGCCCGGACCTTTCACTTTTATCCTGAACGGAACTAACCGGTTGCCTAAAATCTTTCGAAACCGGAAAGAAGTAGGTATCCGTATGCCGGATAACAGTATCATCCGTGAAATTGCCCGTCTGCTGGATGCTCCGATCATGACCACCACGTTGCCTCATGACGAGCACGAAGACATAGAGTACGTCACTGACCCGGAACTGATCGACGAAAAACTCGGTGACGTAGTGGACCTCGTGATCGACGGAGGTATCGGGGGGATTGAACCTTCGACAGTTGTGAACTGCACTGAAGGAGAAGCCGCCATCGTCCGGCAGGGAAAAGGGGAACTGGAAGAGGCCTGACCCATTAAACATTTTTCAGATGCAGGGTGTTAGTATATAAAACCCAAACAATAGCATTTGATTATGAAAAAAGTATTATTCTTTGCATTGGTGCTGACCATTGCCACAGCATGCAGCCAAACAAAAGATTCGTATCTGGAGGGCTTTAAGCTTTTTGTCGAAAGCGTACAGAAAAACGCTCAAGACTATACAAAAGCCGACTGGGAAAAGGCTGACGAACAATTTACGAAACTGAAAGACAGTTATAATAACTTCAGTAAACAAATGACTTCGGACGAAAAAGGAGAAGTGATAAAACTGGAATCCACTTATGCTGCCCTAAAGTTAAAGAAAATAGGAGATGACCTGAAAGAAAGCACCAAAGATGCATTTGAGAAAGTCAAAGATACAGCCAAAGACGTAAAAGAAGGTGCGCAAAAGGCTGCTAAAAAAGGTGAGAAAGCAATGGAAGGGATCAAAGACGGTCTGAAAGATTAGTTCCTCAACAGACTTTCGTGTCAGACTGATAAAGAGAAGAGGATAAGCCAAAAGTTCTTCCGGCCTATCCTCTTCTTTATTTTTATGCCTATATTACTTCAGCAATGACTGCGGATCGAGGTGATCTGCTTCGATATCCTTGAAATAACGATAAGTACCTACTTTCAGTTCGGCAGTAGCAGCATCATCGCAAACGATGATACCTTTTTCGTGCATCTGCAATGCACTGATCGTCCACATCTGTGTAATGGCACCCTCTACGGCATGATACAATGCACGTGCTTTGTTGTGTCCGTTTACGATAATCATCACCTCACGGGCAGAAAGCACAGTACCCACTCCCACAGTCAACGAAGTCTTGGGAACCTTGTTAATATCATTGTCGAAGAAGCGAGAGTTCGCAATGATCGTATCTGTTGTCAGTGTTTTCTGACGGGTACGAGAACTCAGCGAAGAGCCCGGCTCGTTGAAAGCAATGTGACCGTCAGGACCAATACCTCCCATAAACAGGTCGATACCGCCATACGATTTGATCTTTTCTTCATAACGTGCACATTCAGCATCCAGATCGGCAGCATTTCCATTTAAAATGTTCGTGTTCTCCGGTTTGATGTCGATATGGCTGAAGAAGTTGTTCCACATAAAAGAATAGTAGCTTTCCGGATGTTCTTTCGGCAGTCCTACGTATTCGTCCATGTTGAAAGTAACAACATTCTGGAACGATACGATTCCTTTTTTATTCAGGTCGATCAGTGCCTTATACATACCCAGTGGAGATGATCCTGTGGGGCATCCCAGAACGAAAGGTTTTTCCGGAGTGGGATTGGCAGCTTTGATCTTAGCAGCAACATAATGTGCCGCCCATTGAGAAACGGACTGATAGTCCGGCTGAATGATTAGTCTCATGTTCGATTGTTTTTATCAGGTTAATAAATTAGGGGTAACTTATACTCTGTCTTTTTTTAAACGGCCGGCCATAGCACGTGCCAGGTTCTCACACTGTTGATATGTGATCTCCTTCATGGCCTGTTTCATTTCTACAGGATCACCGACCAATTCAAATTTACTTTTCTCTGCAAACTCGGCCATACGTTTCACGGCGGCACCTGCCCACGTGAACGAACCGAAATACCCCAGATAACGTCCTTTCAATTCACGAACCAATATCTTGGACAGAAGCGACTCCACTTCCGGAAAAATCTGGTTACTGTAAGTAGGGCTACCGATAATCAATCCTTTATAACGGAATATATCGGCAAGGATATAAGAGGGATTACTTTTGCTGACATTGTGCATCACAATGTTTTTGATGCCCTGTGCCGAAAGCTCAGCTGCAATGGCTTCTGCCATTTGTTCGGTATTACCGTACATACTGCCGTATGCAATTACCACACCTTCATCTGCGTCATAACGGCTCAGTTTATCATAAATGCCTACCACTTTCGTGATATTCTCAGTCCATACCGGACCGTGCGTAGAACAAATAGCCGAGATAGGAAGTCCACCCAACTTTTGCAAAGCTTTCTGTACCGGTGAACCGTATTTGCCGACGATGTTCGAATAATAACGAACCATTTCGCCCCAATAATGGTCGATATTCATGCGTGTATCCACGAAGCCGCCATCCAGCGTACCAAAACACCCGAAACCATCACCGGAGAAGAGTATGCCATCTGTTTCGTCAAATGTCATCATCGTTTCCGGCCAGTGTACCATCGGAGTAAGGTAAAAGCGCAGTTTATGACGTCCAAGAGCGAGAAAATCACCATCCTTAATCAGATATTGCTCGCCGGTCACACCATAAAAACCTTCGATCATACCGAAAGTCTGTTTATTGCCAACGATCACAATGTCGGGATAGTGTTGCTTAATCAATCGGATAGAACCTGAATGGTCCGGTTCCATGTGATTTATAATCAAATAGTTGATAGGACGGTCGCCTATGATATTTCTGATTTTTCGAAGATATACTTCGAAATAGCAAATATCCACTGTATCGATCAGTGCCACCATTTCATCATCAATCAGATAAGAGTTATACGAAACTCCATAGGGCAAAGGCCACATTCCCTCAAAGAGGTGCTTGTTACGGTCGTTAACTCCCACATAATGAACGTTTCCTTTAATTCTTGTTTTCTGTTCCATTCTTTTTTTTAGTTTAATTTAGCTACAGGGTACGAGTAACAACAATACCCAACGGTACCTCTCAGCTTGCAACTCGTAACTCGCAACTCATTCGCTTCGCAAAAATAGTTCTTTTTTTCTAAACCAGGTATGCCTTTCCCTGATAAGCACCCCTTTCTTTCATTCTTTTTTGCACGCGGGCAGTAAATTCATAATTCTTCAGCCCCCAATCGGGTGCAATCAGAAGTTCTTTCGGTGATTGTGAAACAAATCGCTCAAGTATCAGATCGGGGCGCAGGTGTTCCACATAGTCGATTACCAGATCGATATACTCGTCCACACTAAAGAGATGAAAATCCTCGGGGCGGCACTCAAACTCACGTGCCATTTTCGTACCACGTATCAACTGCAACTGATGCATTTTAAGAGTGGTCAATGGCAAACGGGACAATTCGGCCGCCTGAGCGATAATTTCATCATGGGTCTCTCCCGGAAGACCGAGGATGACGTGTCCTCCGGTCAGAATCCCGCAAGCAGCCGTCCGGTTGACAGTTTCTACCGTATCGGCATAGGTATGCCCACGGTTGATACGTTTCAAAGTAACATCCCGGGTAGTTTCAATACCATATTCTACCAAAAGGAAAGTGTGCTCATTCAGTTCTTCCAGATATCGCAACAAGGGATCAGGCATGCAGTCCGGACGTGTGCCGATGACCAGTCCCACCACCCCGTCCACACTCAAAGCCTCTTCATATTTCCGTTTCAGTCCTTCAAGCTCGGCATAGGTATTGGTATAAGCCTGAAAATAAGCCAGATATTTCATATCCGGATATTTATGGGCAAAGAATTGCTTTCCTTCCTCAAGTTGCCGGGTGACGGATTTCTCCGTTTTACAATACTCGGGATTGAATGTTTGGTTATTACAGTACGTACAGCCTCCCAATCCCTTCGTTCCGTCTCGGTTAGGACATGTAAAACCCGCATTAAGAGATATCTTCTGTACCTTATAGGGAAAGTATTTTTTCAGAAAGAAAGTAAATTCGTTATATAAAGGCGTCGGAGCCGGTTTAGTCATAGAATATCATGCTTTTGTAAACAGTACAAATATACATAAAAAGTTATAGAAAAGAGCCGTTAGCTATTTTTTTCTGTATCTTCACCCTTATACTGCTCTTTAAATTTATACGAAAGCACGTAACATCTGTAGATTGACGTTAACTTAGAAGATCTGAGAAAGTGTCTGAAAAGATTATATAAATAAAGAAAATGTGAGCAATGTCCACATGAAGCATCTTCTCCAACCGAGGGTGTAGCCATCCGGAGGAAAGGGTGTAGCCCTAGGCATAAAAGGGTGTAGTCATCCGCATCGTATGGCTACACCCTTTCACCTGTTCATAGATAGCGGTTATTAAAGTTCCAACCGCTCCTTCAGTAATTTATATCCGGAATTACTCACTTTCAGCCTTACGCCGTTTTTTAACGAGAGCTGATAATTTTCTTTTCCAAAGAGTTCAACCCGTGATATTTGCGTCACGTTCACTATTGTAGAACGATGCACACGCACAAATCCTGCTGATGGCAGATGGGCATCAAAATACTTCATGGTCTGCTCCTTGACATATTGTCCCGAAGGGGTCACCAATGTGACATAATCGCCACATGCCTGTATGTAAAGCAACTCGTCGGTACGGATCAGATGAATGTGTGTACCATCTTTCACCGTGATGCGGTCAATACATTCTGCCTCTTCCGGCAACGCTTTATCTTCGCGGCATTCAATCTGCCTCAATTCTTCACGAAGGGCTTCCTCTCTCGAAACAGCCTCTTCTAATATCTCTTCCTGAACGGTATTCAGCGACTGCAAGCGATACCACAACATCATCACTCCCCAGGCCAATGCTCCAAACAATATACGGAAAGGAAGCGTCTCACCAAAAGGAGCATATACTTGTCCCATATTCTGTTCCAGCACATATTGCACGGCAAAGCCTCCCGCCAGCCAGAAAAGCAGAGCCAAAGCGGCTATCAGCAAGTCGGTCTGCAATATAGAGACAAGGCCAATGACATACCATGCCAGATAGGCCAGGAGGCAAAGCAATCCGACAGATAAAATCCCGTCTATTGCAGCCGGAAGCGTGTCGGCTCCGGCATAGCCCCAAAGTAGAGTTGTTTGTATCCCTGCTGCTACAACGGCCAATATCAATGCCGTCATCCACCGCCGGGAAGATTCTTGTATAGGATGTATATCCATGTTTTATTTTCAACTTTTTATATCAATACCTCCGAATGTCAAATCACCCCGGATCACCAATATCCGGTTCTGATCGATCATACCCCCGCCAAAACGTTTGTCCTGACAACCGCCCAGACAGGTAGTACACCGAAACACTACTTTCCAATCGGAAGGCACATAAATTTCTATTCCACCAAATGTACAATCAATATCGAGAAACGTTTCTCCTTCGGGAAGAGTCGTACGCCGCAAGTCGATAACCGTCCCGCCAAAAGAGTTTTGTATAGTTCCGCCTTTAAACACTTCATCGAGCACCACCTGCCTGATGCCGCTAAATGTGTTTTCGGAGTGCAGCACTCCATCTGTTGAGTTATATTGGCTACTGGCAAAGTTCCCTCGGTGCGAACGCTCGTGCCGGGCTCGTTTCGGCCTGAACAGAAAAGCAAGTCCGATAACAATCAGGACAATCGGGAAAAGAGTGACATGAATTCCTGCAGGCATCCATCCCAAATACGGACTGATCAGATAGGCACCGATAGCAAGCAGTATCCCGCCCCGCAAAATCTGACGCCGCAACATCAAGTAAATTCCTAAAAGAATCAGTAACATTTGCCAGGAAACCAAAATACCAAACAAGGTATAAGAAATCCATCCCAGATTGCGAGCCAGCAAAAGCACTCCTGCCGTTATAAAAATAAAGGCGATAAAAAACTTACCGTATCTCCGAGCAGGAGATGAAAACTCTTTCTTTTCCATATATTATTTCATTGTTAATTATTTCTTTTAATCTTTGTGGGCAAAGATACGCCATTTACCACCTCCCGGAAATACTTTTTCGTCAATAACAGTACGCCAACCGATGAAAGGGGGATAATTCCCGATAAAACCGGACCTGTTTTTCACCGATTGCGTACAAGTTTGAACCGATATAGTCATATCTCTTTATCGGGAGACACTCCGGATTCTCTCCCCTTTGTCTCTATACACAAACAAAGCCGGGTAGAGCCTCCGTTTCATAGGGACAAAGCCTCCGTTTGTGTCCCGTACAGCCTCTGTCCGTATCAAACAGAGACTCTGTTTTTTCGTTAACCAACGCTATTTCACAGATATTTTACCCCTCCTGTTTTGAAGGCTCACCGTTTATCGTTACCTTTGCGGACACATAGAAACAACCTATAAAATCATCTAAGCCAATGAAAAGAAAATTCATTTTTCTGTTTTTCTGTCTGTGCTGCCTTGCCGGCTTTGCACAAGGAGGCAAAGCGCTCGACCTGAAAGAAATTAACTCGGGCAAGTTCAGCCCCGAAAACATTTATGGTGTGGTTCCCATGCCTGACGGCGAACACTACACACAAAGAAATGCCGAAGGTACACAGATCGTGAAATATTCCTTCCGCACGGGTGAACCGGTGGAAGTGGTATTCGATGTGACAAAAGCCCGCGAATGCCCCTTTAAGAAATTCGACAGTTACCAATTTTCACCGGACGGATCAAAAATACTGATTGCAACCGAAACCAAGCCCATCTATCGTCATTCTTATACGGCAGTCCACTACCTGTATCCGGTGAAACGGAACGACAAAGGAGTGACTACCAACAATATTGTTGAAAAGCTATCGGACGGTGGTCCGCAGCAAGCCCCGGTATTCTCTCCGGACGGAAACCTGGTGGCGTTTGTCCGTGATAATAACATCTTCCTAGTAAAGCTTTTGTATGGCAACAGCGAATCGCAAGTGACTGAAGACGGCAAGTTGAACAGTGTACTGAACGGTATTCCCGACTGGGTATACGAAGAAGAGTTCGGTTTCAACCGTGCCCTGGAATTCAATGCCGATAATACCATGCTGGCCTATGTTCGTTTCGACGAATCGGAGGTTCCATCATACACTTTCCCCCTGTTTGCAGGTGAAGCACCGCGTTATGATGCACTGCAGGATTATCCGGGAGAATACACTTACAAATATCCCAAAGCAGGTTACCCCAACTCCAAGGTGTCAGTACATACATTCGACATCAAATCGAAAGTGACCCGTCAGGTGAAGCTGCCGATAGACGCCGACGGATATATCCCGCGCATCCGTTTCACTCAGGATCCCAACAAACTGGCCATCATGACACTGAACCGTCACCAGAACCGCTTCGACATGTATTTTGCCGATCCTCGCAGCACAGTGTGCAAACTGGCCCTACGCGACGAATCTCCTTATTACATCAACGAAAATGTATTCGATAACATTCAGTTCTATCCCGAATATTTCAGCTTTGTTAGCGATAAGAGCGGATATCCTCACTTGTACTGGTATAGCATGAACGGTAACTTGATCAAACAAGTGACCAACGGCAACTATGAAGTAAAAAACTTTATCGGATGGAATCCGGATACCAACGAGTTTTATTACACCAGCAATGAAGAAAGCCCGATGCGTCAGGCGGTATACAAGATAGACCGTAAGGGCAAGAAGATGAAACTGAGCAATCAGCCGGGAACCAACAGTCCCATCTTCAGCAGCTCGATGAAATATTTCATGAACAAGTTTACCAGCCTCGATACTCCGATGCTGATTACCTTGAATGACAACACAGGTAAGGTCTTGAAGACTCTCGTAACAAATGATAAACTGAAACAGAAACTGGCCGAATATGCCATACCGCAAAAAGAATTCTTCACGTTCAAAACAACAGAAGGAGTCGATCTGAACGGCTGGATGATGAAACCGGTCAATTTCGATCCTGCCAAACGTTATCCGGTACTGATGTTCCAGTATAGCGGTCCGGGTTCGCAACAGGTTCTGGACAAATGGGGAATCAGTTGGGAAACCTACATGGCAAGCCTCGGCTACGTGGTAGCTTGTGTAGATGGTCGCGGCACAGGTGGCCGTGGCAGTGAATTCCAGAAATGCACCTATCTGAACCTGGGCGTAAAAGAAGCTAAAGACCAGGTGGAAGCTGCCAAATATCTGGGTGGACTGCCTTATGTGGACAAAGGACGTATTGGTATCTGGGGATGGAGTTTCGGCGGATATATGACCATCATGAGTATGAGCGAAGGTACACCCGTGTTTAAAGCCGGAGTTGCTGTGGCCGCACCTACAGACTGGAAATATTACGATACAGTATATACCGAACGCTTTATGCGCACGCCGAAAGAAAATGCCGAAGGCTACAAAGCAGCTTCAGCATTCAGCCGTGCAGACAATCTGCACGGTAACCTGCTCCTTGTGCACGGTATGGCAGATGATAATGTTCACTTCCAGAACTGTACAGAATATGCAGAGCACCTGGTACAACTCGGAAAACAGTTCGATATGCAGGTATACACCAACCGGAATCATAGCATCTATGGTGGAAATACCCGTAACCACTTGTATACGAAGCTGACGAACTTCTTCCGGAATAATTTATAAGAAACAGTTCTCGCCACAGAGAGGACACGGAGTACACTGAGGATTATTTTAATGATTGAATTTTAAAATAAAACTCTGTGTACTCCGTGTCTTCTGTGGAGAATCATAGAATAAAAACAGTACTATATGGGAAACGATAAACGGGTGCGCAAACCCGAATGGCTTAAAATCAGCATTGGAGCCAATGAACGCTATACCGAGACCAAACGCATTGTCGAATCGCACTGCCTGCACACCATCTGTAGCAGTGGGCGTTGCCCCAACATGGGCGAATGCTGGGGAAAAGGGACAGCTACGTTCATGATTGCCGGTGACATCTGTACCCGCAGTTGTAAATTCTGTAATACCCAGACCGGACGACCTCTGCCTTTGGATCCCGACGAACCGGCCCACGTTGCAGAATCGATTGCCCTGATGAAACTCTCACACGCAGTTATCACATCTGTAGACCGCGACGATCTGCCTGATTTGGGTGCAGCCCATTGGGCACAAACAATTCGTGAAATCAAACGACTAAATCCGGAAACAACTACCGAAGTACTGATTCCCGATTTCCAGGGACGCAAAGAGCTTGTTGACCAAGTGATAAAAGCCTGTCCCGAAATTATCTCCCATAACATGGAGACTGTGAAACGCATCAGTCCACAGGTGCGTAGTGCCGCCAACTATCACACCAGCCTGGAAGTGATCCGCCAAATAGCCGAAAGCGGTATTACGGCAAAATCGGGTATTATGGTTGGTCTGGGTGAAACTCCTGCTGAAGTAGAAGAGTTAATGGACGACCTGATTTCCGTCGGTTGCAAAATCCTCACCATCGGGCAATATCTGCAGCCAACCCACAAACACTTCCCGGTTGCAGCATACATTACTCCGGAACAGTTTGCTGTTTATAAAGAAACAGGACTGAAGAAAGGGTTCGAACAAGTGGAAAGCGCACCGTTAGTACGCTCCTCGTATCATGCAGAAAAACATATCCGATTTAATAATAAGTAGTAAGAACATAACAGGCTCCTTGTTTGTTTTACAAGTAAACGGCAAAATAATACAATAAAAACATATGGGTAACAAAGGAGTACTTTCTTCTGCATTTAATATGTCATTGGGCTTTATCCCTGTTATTGTTTCCATCCTCTTATGCGAATTTATAACACAGGACATATCAATCTATATCGGTACAGGTATCGGGCTTATCTATTCGTATAGGTCTCTGTCTCGTAAAGGGGCCCGCATACCCAATTTTATCCTCTATATCTCTACGGGAATCTTGACATTACTGACTCTGGCAAGCTTTATTCCCGGAGATTTCGTTCCGGAAGGAGCATTGCCGCTTACACTTGAAGTCAGCATACTGATTCCGATGGTTATTCTATTCCTGCACAGGAGGAAGTTCATCAGCCACTACCTGCGTCAAAATGCCCAATGCAACCGGCGGTTGTTTGCTCAGGGAGCAGAATCTGCCATTGTATCTGCACGGGTCGTACTGATTTTAGGTATTCTCCATTTTGCTGTCATCAGCCTGACGGTTTTGGTAGCACATCCCCTCACCCGGACTTCCATACTTGTACTTTATCACGTATTGCCGCCTACTATATTTATTCTCAGCATCCTGCTCAATCAAATAGGTATCCGTTACTTTAATCATGTAATGGCGCATACGGAATATGTCCCCATCGTCAATACCCGTGGTGATGTAATCGGAAAAAGTCTGGCTGTGGAAGCTATCAACTATAAGAATGCCTACATTAATCCGGTGATACGCATTGCTGTTTCCACCCACGGCATGTTGTTCCTCTGTAATCGTCCGCAAAGCTGCATCCTCGATAAAGGCAAAGTGGATATACCGATGGAGTGTTATCTCCGATACGGGGAGACACTGACGGCGGGAGCCAACCGCTTATTGAGCAATGCTTTTCCGAAGGCCTCTGATCTGAAACCGACATTTACCATCTCCTATCATTTTGAAAACGAACAGACCAATCGTTTGGTCTATCTGTTCATTGTCGATATGGAAGACGACTCCATTCTCTGCGATCCACGATTCAAAGGAGGAAAGTTATGGACTTTCCAACAAATAGAGCACAACTTAGGTACTCACTTCTTCAGCGAGTGTTTCGAGTTGGAATACGAGCACCTGAAACAGGTTATTGGTATAAGAGAAAAATACAAGGTATCTTAGTCAGGTCGGGTACTTTTCCTTGCCACTCTTTTATGGTTTTAGTACGGATATATTCTCCCTCACAAGTGATATTCGCTGCAATACACAAGCGGGTCTGCGGACGACAATTGTGCAGAATATCCTCCACCATCTTATTGTTACGATAAGGTGTTTCTATAAATAGCTGTGTCTGATGCTCGGCATATACCCGTTGCTCAAGAGCTTTTATTTTTTTTGCACGCTCACCCGGCTCTATAGGCAGATAGCCGTGAAAGGCAAAACTCTGCCCGTTAAACCCCGAACCCATCACAGAAAGAATGATAGACGAAGGTCCTACCAACGGAACTACTTTCAGGTTTTTACGTTGTGCAATAGCCACCACGTCAGCTCCCGGATCGGCTACAGCAGGACAACCGGCTTCGGAAATCACTCCCATGGACAAACCGCCTGCCAGCGGTTTCAGATAACCGGAAATATCTTCAGGAGAAGTATGTTTATTCAGCGGGTAAAAAGTGAGTGAGTCAATATCAATCTCACGGTCTACCTTTTTCAGGAAGCGGCGGGCCGAGCGAACATCTTCGACAATGAAGTGCTTGATGCCCTGAATAATTTCTTTATTATAAGAAGGTAATACAGACTCGATCGGAGTGTCGCCCAAAGTGACGGGCAAAAGATAAAGAGCGGTATCCATGAATAGGGTATTTAATAGTTGAAATTTTACGGATTAAAACGCGATTCCGTGAACATACGTTCATAGTCGCTCATTTCAAGCAATTGCCGTAAAGTTGTTTTCTTATGATGTTTCATATATGAAGTGATGATTTTCGTACCGATCCAGGTACCTACCATCGAAGGCGCATTCTCGCCTAAAGTGTTAGTGAAAGGAGCCGGACGGGTATATTGACGTACCACCATCGGATCCGTAGCATGCAAATGATCTTGCTCAAGAATATATCTCCACATCTGCTGTTGGTTCTCTTTACACCATTCCCTTTCTAAATCCGAATATCCCAACGCTTCTTCCGATGAGGAATAGTCCAACAGATGTTGTACCACATAATTGATTTTACCATAATGCATCATTACATCGAGTAATGTACGGGAGTAATCCATCGGAAAAGGATACTGGCTCATCAGATAGAACACCAAACAATCGGGGACGATCCGGTCAGGACGCATAGTACGCCGCTGATAGTTGTAATAGAAACGCTTGTAAAGCGGATAGTCTTCACCCATATACTTGTCAAGACTAATACCCAACACGCTGTCAGACAGAACAATGGATTCATTGAATGCCGAGATCTGCGTATATATCATAGGAATCATGATATCCGGAATCTCCTTTTGTAATTTCCCAAACCCTTTGGTCAGATTTTTTTCAACCGATTCCAATTCCGGGTATTTGGCCTCCACATCTTCTATAAGACGGACCAAGGTTGTATCCGAATAGAAAGTTTTCAATCGCTGGAAAATATGGTCATCGCTCACCTGGCCAATAGCCAATACATCTTCAATCAACAATTTGGTGGGCAAAGCATACTCCAGGTTCATTTTTTGTAAAGCAGAAAAGCTGTTGAAACGAACGTATTCGTCCAACAGCTTATCATATCTGACTACGGAAATTCCCTCTTCTTCCATAGGGTCCGCCACAGGTTCCGCTTTCCCCACCCGGCAGGATGCGAAAAGCAGACTCAGCAAAATAAGAAGAATATCGTCTTTCCGTATTTTCATTACCTTAACCGTAAATGATATTACCGTTTTCGTCTTTATATTCGTCCAGCCCCTTTTCGTAAGTAGCCATTGCACGCAGACTCATACCAACACTTGAAAAACCTCCATCGTGGAACAGGTTCTGCATAGTTACCTTACGGGTAAGATCGGAGAACATTACGATACAGTAATCAGCACATTCGTCGGCTGAAGCATTACCGAGCGGAGACATACGATTAGCAAAGTCATACAGTTTATCCATACCCTTCACACCAGAACCAGCAGTTGTAAAGGTAGGCGACTGGGAAATAGTATTCACACGCACGTTGTGCTCACGACCATAGATATAGCCAAAACTGCGGGCAATAGATTCAAGTAATGCTTTTGCATCCGCCATATCGTTATATCCGTAGAAAGTACGCTGTGCAGCTACATAACTCAATGCCACGATAGAACCGTATTCTGCAATTGCATTTTGCTTCTTGGCAGCCTGAATCATTTTATGGAACGAAACAGCTGAAACATCCAGCGTAGTATTCAACATATTATAATCGAGATCATCATAAGTACGTTTCTTACGAACATTCGGTGACATACCGATAGAGTGCAATACAAAATCAATTTGTCCGCCCAAAACTTCCATCGAGCGTTTGAATACGTTCTCCAAATCTTCTACGTTGGTGGCATCAGCAGCAATCACTTCGCAATTCAGCTTTTCTGATAAAGCAGAAACCTGTCCCATGCGAACAGCAACAGGAGTATTTGATAATGTAATAACAGCACCTTCTTCAACGGCTCTTTCGGCTACTTTCCAGGCAATAGACTGCTCGTTTAATGCACCGAAAATAATACCTCTTTTTCCTTTCAACAAATTGTAACTCATACCTTTTAATGTTAAATTAGGTTGCAAAGATATAGATTTTCTGCATAAAAGCACGAAAAGTGTGCAAAGAAAAGAGGGAAACCACAAAAAATACAGTGAATTTGATTATTTATTAATAGATAATAGAGTCTCCTACAACAAAATGACAATTCTTACTCCCGAAATATAAAGCAATTGTCTATCATCTCAATGACAACAGTATTCCTTATTTATATCAAGCGTACTTTGAATCACTATATAAATAGCCAGAAAGAGTCGACAGGTTGCCGCAATCGTTTGTCGGAATACATATAAAAAAGATCAGTCTAAACAAAAAGAAAAAAGTAGTAATTCAAAAACAGAAAAGGCAAAGTTCTGTTGGTACTTTACTTCAATAATTTTGCATCAAAATACATTTTCTAATATTAAGTTAATAATCACATCATATTTATAATGCAAAAGGAAATAACGGGACAAAGATAATAATATCTTTTAATAAATCATAAATTCAAGGTTTATTTTTTCATGTATATTATGAAATACATTTTAGCTTAAAAACAGGAATATACTTCTTTGGCAAATATAGTAGACTATAAGTAATACTCAATAATATTGGAACCTAATCCCTCTACCGGTCAGTCAATATCTACTATAACCAACTAATAAACAACAGATAACATTATTAAGGTCCATGGTATATCTGTACGCCTATTACAACATATCAGACTGTCATAATCAATTAAGTACCAACAGAACTAAGCCTGAAGCAACAATGTAAAGATAGATCATAAAACACAATAAATAGAATAACCCTAATTTAAAAAGCTTATGAGATAAAAAACAGAGAAATGACCTCACACAAACTCCGGAAAACCATTTTTCCGGGAAACCTAAGAAACAAACTATTCAAAATGAAGTTTAACCGAACAATTTAGTGTATGACAAAAAAAATCAACCTGTTTCCAAGCCTTATACGGTTTCGGGAAACCAATCGCCTAAAAATGGCAATTGCTGCATCTATCATGCTATGGTGTATGGCACCCCAACAAGCAGTTGCAGATACGTATGAAAAACACGAAGTTGCCAGTATTCAGCAGCAAAAGGTAAAAGCGAACGGTACTGTAGTAGATCAGACCGGCGAACCTCTAATCGGCGTTTCTGTAAAAGTAAAAGACGCGCCTAATGGAACAATCACCAATTTAGATGGTAAATTCTCCATCGATGTAGCCAAAGGTGCTACACTTGAAATATCCTATGTGGGATATAAAACGGTCATTGTAAAAGCCGAATCAACCCCAATGCACATTGTCTTAAAAGAAGATAGTGAAATGATAGATGAGGTAGTGGTAGTTGGTTATGGCTCACAGAAAAAGGTTAATGTCACCGGTGCCGTAGGCATGGTCAATTCCGAAGTACTTGAAGCTCGTCCGGTACAAAATGTATCGCAAGCTTTACAAGGTGTGGTACCGGGTTTGAACCTCTCCGTCAACAACGGTGGTGGTTCACTGGATAGTGAGATGAGTATTAATATTCGTGGTACAGGTACCATCGGCGACGGCTCCGGATCGTCTCCATTGGTATTGATCGATGGCATCGAGGGCAGCCTGAATACAGTAAACCCCAATGATATTGAATCGGTATCGGTACTGAAAGATGCTGCATCAGCTTCTATTTATGGTGCACGTGCCGCATTCGGTGTGGTTTTGGTAAAAACCAAAAGCGGACAATCGGGAAAACCCAGAGTGACCTATTCGGGTAATGTGCGCTTCTCTGATGCGACTAATATTCCTGAAATGCTGGATTCTTATACTTTCGCACAATACTTTAACCGTGCAGCGGCAAATGATAATGGTGGTACTGTTTTCAGTAAAGAGCAACTGGAACGCATCAAAGCATACCAGGATGGTACCTTAAAATCATCAGCTACCTTTAACGAACAATCACGCCGATGGAACTACTATACGGGATCGAATGCAAATACCGACTGGTTTAAGGAAGTGTATGAAGATTGGGTTCCTTCCATGGATCACAATCTTAGCATCAGTGGTGGCACAGATAAAACTCAATATATTGTCAGTGGAAGCTTTCTCGATCAGAAAGGTTTGATCCGCCATGGCAAAGATACCTTCCAGCGCTACACTTTAAATGGTCGAATCACAAGTAACATCACAGACTGGTTTACATTGGGATATTCAACCAAATGGACACGTGAAGATTATGATCGTCCAAGTTACCTGACGGGATTGTTCTTCCACAATGTGGCACGCCGCTGGCCGACTGTACCTGTCTATGACGATAACGGATACCTGACCGAACCATCCGAACTGATCCAGCTGGAAGACGGAGGCAGACAAATCAACCAGAAGGACCTCTTCACACAACAGCTGCAACTGACCTTCGAACCAATCAAGAACTGGAAAATTTATGTAGAAGGAAGTTTGCGTGTGACCGCCAATAACCAACATTGGGAAGTACTGCCTGTTTATCAGCACGATGTAGACGGTAACCCGGTAGGTATGACATGGGATGCAGGTGTAGGCAGCTATCCGGTAGGCGGTTCAAAAGTGTCTGAATATGCTTATAAAGAGAATTACTATTCTACCAATATCTATTCGGATTACTTCAAGCAACTGGATAACGGGCACTATTTCAAGGCAATGGTAGGTTTCAACGCCGAGCTGTACAAGGACCGCAGTGTAAGTGCGGACAAATCAACCTTGATTACTCCATCCGTACCGACAATTAATACCGCAGTAGGTGAACCCAGTGTAGCAGGTGGATACAGACATACCTCAGTGGCCGGTTTCTTTGCCCGTTTAAACTGGAACTACAAAGACCGCTACATGCTGGAAGCCAACGGACGCTACGATGGTTCTTCACGCTTTATCGGCGACAAACGTTGGGGATTCTTCCCGTCATTCTCAGGTGGTTGGAACATCGCCCGTGAAGCATTTTTCGAAGAAACCGCCAACAAGTTGAAAATTGGTACACTGAAACTGAGAGCATCGTGGGGACAGTTGGGTAACACCAACACCAATGAAGCCTGGTATCCTTTCTACCAGACTTTACCGCAAGGACAGAACTACGGATGGTTAGTAAACGGTGTACGCCAGAATTATGCCAGCAATCCGGGTATCGTCAGTAGCGAAAAGACCTGGGAAACCATCGAAACATGGGATGCCGGTCTGGACTGGGGATTATTCAACAACCGTCTGACCGGTTCATTCGACTATTTCGTACGTTACACATACGACATGATTGCCACCGCTCCGGAACTCCCATCTATTCTGGGTACAGGTGTTCCTAAAATCAATAATGCCGACATGAAATCGTATGGTTTCGAGTTGGAAATCGGCTGGAGAGACAGAATCAAAAACTTCTCTTATGGAGTGAAATTTGTCCTCTCGGATGCACAACAAAAGATTCTGAAATACAACAATCCCGACAAGAGTCTTAGTAATCCTTATTATGAAGGACAGAAGCTAGGAGAGATATGGGGATACAAAACAATTGGAATCGCACAAAGCGATGAAGAAATGAACCAACATCTTGCCAATGCCAAGCAGCCGATGGGGCAGAAATGGGCAGCAGGTGACATCATGTATGCCGATCTCGACAATAGCGGCTCAGTGGACCAAGGTAACTACAAAGTAGGTGATTCGGGCGACTGGCAGATTATCGGAAACAACACCCCTCGCTTCAACTATGGTATCACGATAGATGCTGCTTGGAAAGGTTTAGACTTCCGTGCCTTTGTACAAGGTATCGGCAAACGTGATTATTGGCTGAACGGCCCGTACTTCTGGGGATTCTCCGGAGGTGGCGAATGGGCTTCCGCCGGATTTAAAGAACATTGGGATTTCTGGCGTCCGGAAGGTGATCCCTTGGGAGCTAACACCAATTCGTACTTCGCACGTGTCATCCGCGGTACATCGAAAAACCAGCAACGTCAGACACGTTACTTGCAAGATGCTTCGTATTGGCGCTTGAAAAACATCCAGATCGGATATACATTACCCAAAGTATGGACAAAGAAAGCAGGAATGGAATCAGTACGTGTTTATGTATCGGGCGACAACCTGCTGACTGTATCAGACATCACCGGAGTATTCGACCCCGAAAACCTGGGAACCCAATGGACCGATCCGGGTAAAGTATATCCGTTACAGAAAGTAATTGCAATTGGTTTAACCGTAAATTTCTAAAAAACGAATCATTATGAAACTAAAAAATAGAATCATACAATTATGTGTACTGACAGGGGGAGTATTACTTTTCCCATCATGTAACGACTTCCTAGACAGGGAGCCGCTGGATCAGGTAACACCGGAATCGTATTTCCAGAATGCAGATCACTTGGCAGCTTATAGTATTTCAAAATATCAGAATCTGTTCTCTACTCATAGCGGATTTAGTGCGGGTACTGTAAACAATGACGGTGCTACCGACAATATGGTTTCAGGCGGCAGCAGCGGTAGCGGACTCCAGAATTACTACACCAAGGATGTTTGGAAGACAGAAGCAGCCAATGACAACTGGGATTTCTCCTTTTTTCGTTATTGCAATTACTTCTTTGAAAAAGTACTCCCCAAATATGAGGCAGGAGAGATATCAGGTAACGCTGACGATGTGAAGCATTATATCGGTGAAATGTACTTTATCCGTGCCTGGAAATATTTCCAGAAGCTGAGGATGTATGGAGACTATCCGATTATCACAGAAGTATTACCGGATAATGCGGAAATATTGATAGAAAAAGGTGTACGACAACCACGTAACAAGGTGGCGCGTTTCATTCTTGAAGATCTTGACAAGGCCGCCGAGTACATGCACGACCATGGTTTTGCCGGCAACAACCGCTTGAACAAGCAATGTGCTTTGTTAATCAAATCACGTGTAGCACTCTACGAAGCTACTTTCGAGAAATATCATCAGGGTACGGGACGTGTACCGGGTGATGCCAACTGGCCGGGTAAGCGAGTGCATCCTGATTATAAGTATGATGCCAATACCGAAATAAACTTCTTTTTGGACCAGGCGATGTCCGCAGCAGAACAAGTAGCCGATGTCATTAAGCTGACACCTAACAGCGGTGTGTTCAATCCGGCAAATGACAACGACATTTCGGGATGGAATGATTATTTCGATATGTTTTCAGCCGAAGACATGAGTGGATTTGAAGAAGTGCTCTTCTGGCGTGATTATTACTCCGGCGACTTTACCATCGCACACGGCGCTACAGCTTATGTAGCTTCGGGAGGCAACAACGGTATGTTGCACAACTATGTACAATCTTTCCTGATGAAAGACGGTATGCCTTGGTATGCAGCCACAGCCGCATATCCTTTTAAAGGTGACGAACGGGTAATGGATGAAAAAGCCAACCGCGACGAACGTCTGCAACTCTTCTTATTTGGTGAGGAAGATATGATACCGGCCGTATCCAACGCTACAACCAATGCCATGAAAACATATCAGGACGCAAATTACCCCAATATAATCGTAGCCGAATCGGAAATCAAAGACTTAACAGGATATCGTATTCGTAAATGTCTCTCTTACGACCAGAAACAATATGTTTCGGGACAGGCTCAGTCTACAACCGGTTGTGTGATTTTCCGTGCAGTAGAAGCTTATCTAAACTATATGGAAGCTGCCTGCATGAAGAATAACGGGAATGTTACGGGAAAAGCTGCCGAATATTGGAGAGCTGTACGCATACGTGCAGGAGTTGATCCGGACTTCACTAAAACCATTGCCGCAACAGACTTGAGCAAAGAAAACGATTTGGCTAAATACAAAGGCGAGAATGAAATGATCGATGTGACACTTTTCAATATCCGCCGCGAACGTCGTTGCGAATTCATTGGCGAAGGCATGCGTATGGATGACCTGATTCGTTGGAGATCATTAGACAGACTGTTGGTCGAACGATTTATTCCCGAAGGATTTAACTTCTGGGGAAGTGACGCTTACAAACGTTATGAAGGAGAAGATGCCAAGTTCGAATATATCGAAGGCCCGGACAACGCTATGGCAAATGTTTCATCCAGAAAATTATCCAACTATTTACGTCCTTATTCTGTTGTACAAAAGAATAATGAAATCTATGACGGTTATACTTGGGCTAAAGCGCATTATCTCTATCCCGTACCTATCCGACAGATCGAATTATTATCACCGTCAGGCGAAATAGCTTCATCGGTTATCTATCAGAACCCATACTGGCCTGAAGAAAGAAACACAGCAGCTATAGAATAATTATATCAAATATATAAATATTGATTTTTAGTATAATAATAAGGAGGTTGTGGTAAGAGATTTATAGCAACTACATAAGGTTTAAAAAAGGAAAATTGAAAAAGGGTGTCCGTGAGGATACCTTTTTTTGCATTCATTATCGCTATTGAAATGATATGGAAAGTCTTGCCCTTTCATACTTTTCCGGTATACATGCCTTTGCAGTAGACACTTATCGATATCTTAAAGTCAATCAAGACGAAAACATCACCAATTATCAAGCCAATCGGCAACGTAGGTATAATAAGAAAAAGGGAGAAATGATGTTATAGGGAAATACATAAAAAGGCAAAGTTCTCCAGGTACTTATTCTGAAATAATCAAAGCAACTTTTTATTTACTAATATTAAGTTAACTTAAGCAGTATAGTCATAATTCATCAGCTATACTTACGGCAAAGGTAAACATTCATTTTAATAAACCATAAAATTAAGTGATTTTTTTTGCATAAATACTAAAATATGTTCCATCATCCATAGCTATTCTTGCCTTTTCGTTAAATCCAAGTAGACTTCAAGTAGAACACAAAAGGCCATTTCCAGTCATAAACATACAATATAAGGGGGAGATCTGATACACATATTTCCTACATAAAGGGTAGGTAGTAAAAGCATTACTACCTTTATCTCTCTTTTTCCCTTATATAGCTATTCTCATATATCTACTCAAAAATAAGTACCTGGAGTACTTTATAATAGTCATAACTCCGTACCATCAGCACAGCTCAGACAAGACAAAAACGATATTATAAGATAACCCTAATCAGACAAGCTTATGGAGTAGAAACAAAAAAGACACTTAAACATCACTTCCGGCAAGATAAATCTTTACCGGAAAAATCTCAAAAAACAAACTATTCAAATTTATGTTTAACCGAACAATTTAGTGTATGAAAGAAAAAACCAACCTGTTTCCAAGCCTGATACGACTTCGGGAAACAAGTCGCCTAAAAATGGCAATTGCCGCTTCTATCATGCTTTGGTGTGCAACACCTCAGCAAGCCACGGCTGATACTAACGAAGAACACGCGATTGAAGCTGTACAACAAGCTAAAGTAAAAGTAAAAGGTACTGTAGTAGATGAAACCGGAGAACCGATGATCGGTGTAGCCGTAAAAGTTCTCGCAAACAACACAGGTACCATTACCGACCTGGAAGGAAAATTCTCGGTCGAAGCCCCTCTAGGAGGCGCCATCCAAATTTCATTTATCGGATACAAAACCGTTACGGTGAAAGCAAGTAGCGAGCCTATCAGTGTGACGTTGAAAGAGGATTCTCAACAGTTGGACGAAGTCGTAGTAGTAGGTTACGGCTCACAGAAAAAGGTGAATGTAACCGGTTCTGTCAGCATGGTGGACTCAAAAGTAATCGAATCTCGTCCGGTACAAAACGTATCACAAGCCCTTCAAGGTGTGGTTCCGGGATTGAATATGTCAGTAGGTAATAGCGGTGGCGCACTGGACAGTAGTCTCAGTATCAATATCCGCGGTGCCGGTACCATCGGCGAAGGTTCGAGCGGAAGCCCGTTGGTATTGATCGACGGCATCGAAGGTGACATGAACACAGTGAACCCGAATGACATCGAAAACATTTCAGTATTAAAAGATGCCGCCTCTTCTTCTATCTACGGTGCACGTGCTTCTTTCGGTGTAATCATGATTACAACCAAGAGCGGTAAGTCCGGTAAGACTCGTGTGAATTACTCGGGTAACGTACGTTTCTCCGATGCAATTCAGATTCCGGAAATGGTGGATTCTTATACCTTCGCACAATACTTCAACCGTGCCAACACAAACGATGGAGGAGGTTTGGTATTTGACGAAGCGGCCTTGGAGCGTATTAAAAACTATCAGACAGGGAAATACACCGACCCGAACACTCCTGAATACTATGGAGCGAAGGCCGGTAATGACGGAAAATGGCAAAACTATACAGGTTCCTTCGCCAACACAGACTGGTTTAAAGAGTTCTATAAAAATTGGGTACCCTCAACAGAGCACAATCTGAATATCAGCGGCGGTACAGACAAACTCACTTATATGATCAGTGGCAGTTTTCTTGACCAGAAAGGTCTGCTAAGACACGGTGAAGATCAGTTCAACCGTTACACCATGAACGCCAAAATTTCTGCAAAGTTAACCGACTGGGTTACTTTGAACTACACCAGCAAGTGGACACGCGAAGATTACGACCGTCCGACTTACATGACCGGTCTGTTCTTCCATAATATCGCCCGCCGTTGGCCGACTTGTCCGGTAAGAGATCCGAACGGACATTATCAGCAGAAAATGGAAATAATCGAAATGGAAGACGGTGGTAAACAAACCAGCCAGAAAAACTGGTATACCCAACAATTGCAGGCCATCTTCGAACCCATAAAAGACTGGCGTATCGTAGCAGAAGGCAGTATGCGTACCTATACACGCAAACAATCATGGGCTGTGCTTCCTATTTACGCTTATGATGCCGACAATCAACCCTATTTATTAGGATGGGGCGATAATGCAGCCGGTTATTCCGAAGTACAAGACTCACGTGAAAGTGAAGACTACTTTTCTACCAATATTTATACGGACTTCGCCAAGACCTTCGGTGATCACAACTTTAAGATAATGGTCGGTTTCAATGGTGAGCTTTACCGCCCAAGCGGGCTGACTGGGTTCGGTACAGACCTGATCAGTCCTGAAGTACCGTCTTTGGGATTGACACAAGACAATAAAAAAGCCAGTTCATGGGCCAGTGAAAAAGCAATCGCCGGTTTCTTCGGACGTTTAAATTATAACTATAAAGAACGCTACATGCTTGAGGCCAACCTTCGCTACGACGGTTCTTCCCGATTTATCGGTGACAAACGCTGGGGGCTTTTCCCATCATTCTCCGCAGGATGGAACATCTCACGCGAAGCATTCTTTGAACCACTGACTCAAGTGGTAGGAACTTTAAAACTGAGAGGTTCGTGGGGACAGCTCGGTAATAACAATACCAGTGAAACGAACGCTTGGTATCCATTCTACCAAAACATGCCTACAGGCAGTGCTTCCTCGGGATGGTTGATCAACGGCAAAAAACAGAATGTAGCCGGTCTGCCCGGTATCGTCAGCAGTTTGATGACCTGGGAAACCATCGAATCATGGAACGTGGGTATCGACTGGGGATTGTTTGACAACCGTCTGACAGGTTCATTCGATTACTACAACCGCTATACATACGACATGATCGGTCCGGCTCCTACACTGCCCTCCGTATTGGGTGCCAGCGCTCCACAAATCAACAACTGCGATATGAAATCGTATGGTTGGGAATTAGAGCTTTCATGGAGAGACCGCATTCAGCAGTTCAATTACGGTGTCCGCCTCGTCATGTCTGACAATATGCAGAAAATATTGGAATACCCGAATAAAACCTTGTCTTTGGGCGAAAAGTACTATACAGGAAAAACCATAGGTGAGATTTGGGGATATAAAACCATCGGAATTGCACAAACCCAAGAAGAGATGGACAAGCACTTAGCCAACGGAGGAAAACCGAACTGGGGATCAGCCTGGGGTGCCGGTGATATCATGTATGCCAATATTGACGGAAAAGACGGTGTGAACAGCGGTGCCAATACAGTAAACGACCATGGCGATTTAAAGATTATCGGTAACAGCACTCCGCGTTACAACTTCGGTCTGACACTGGATGGTTCCTGGAAAGGACTCGACTTCTCACTCTTCATTCAGGGAGTGATGAAAAGGGATTACATGTTGGACGGTCCGTATTTCTGGGGAGCCAACGGAGGTATGTGGCAATCATGCGTATTCAAGGAACACCTCGACTATTGGCGTCCTGAAGGCGACCCATTGGGAGCAAACACCAATGCCTACTATCCGAAACCATACTTCAGCAGCAATAAAAACCAAAAAACGCAAAGCGGTTACTTGCAAAATGCAGCCTACTGCCGCCTGAAGAATGCACAAATAGGTTACACTCTTCCCAAAGCATGGACCAAGAAAGCCGCCATGGAATCGGTACGTGTTTATGTATCAGGAGACAACTTGCTGACAATCTCAGGCATCAGTGATATATTCGACCCGGAAACACTGGGTGGAGACTGGGGACCGGGTAAATTATATCCGTTGCAGAGAACTATTTCAATCGGCTTAAACGTTAACTTCTAATTCATTGAATGAACTATGAGACTAAAATTAAAACATATATACTTCTGCTCATTGATAGCAATGGGCGGATTGGCGATAACTTCGTGCGAGGATTTTCTCGACCGGTCACCTATCAGCCAGGTAACTCCTGAGAAGTACTTCAGTACAGTAGACCAGGTAGCAAACTACCTCAATAACTACTACAACGACTATCTGGACGACTCCAGAAATTATAAGCTATATCACCAACAGGCTTGGAACTCAGGCATGCAACGCAACGATGCCAACACAGACAACCTGTTGGCAGACGACAGTAGCCTGGATTATTTTGCCGGTAACTGGCAGGTAGGAAGCGGGAAATCGATTCAAGCTCCATTAAACCGAATCCGTACATGGAATTACCTGCTTGAACAAGTACTCCCCAAAGAAAAAGAAGGATCGATTCAAGGATCGGTTGAGGACCTGAAACACTACATCGGCGAAGCTTACTTCTTCCGTGCCATGGCCTACTATAAAGCATTGGTGAAATATGGCGACTATCCTATCGTAGATAAAGTTCTCCCCGATCAGGAAGAGATTTTACTGGAGTACAGTACACGTGCTCCGCGCAATGAAGTAGCCCGCCAGATTCTGAAAGATTTGGATGAAGCTATCAACCGTATGCACGACCAGGGTTTCCAAAACAACCAGCGTATCAACAAGCAGGTGGCTCAACTCTATAAATCAAGAGTAGCCCTGTTCGAAGCTACTTTCGAGAAATATCATCGGGGAACCGGACGTGTGCCGGGAGATGAAAGTTGGCCGGGTGCTAAAATGTCTTACAACAGCGGCAAAACGTTCAACATTGACGGTGAGATAGACTTCTTCCTGACCGAAGCCATGAATGCAGCAGCAGCCGTAGCCGACCACTGCACGCTGACCGAAAACTCACACGTGCTAAATCCGGAGTATGGACAAATCTATAATTGGAACCCGTATTACGAAATGTTCAGCACACCGGATGCTTCCGGTTATAGCGAGGTGTTGTTGTGGAAACAGTATGACAAATCATTAAATGTTTCACATTGTGCGCCTGCACGTCTGCAGAACGGTGACCGTACCGGATTGACTCGCGGATTCATTACTACTTTCTTGATGAAAAGCGGTTTGCCTATTTATGCTGCAGGCAACGAATATCACGGCGATGTATCTATCTCGGATGAAAAAGAAAATCGCGACGAACGTCTGCAACTGTTTGTATGGGGTGAAAAAGATGTATTGCACAGTGATACCAAAAACCCGGCTGTAGCAGCAGCCGGCACAACACTGCTTTTCGGAGTTCCGAATATCATCTCCGAACAGAAACAGACTCAAGACCTTACAGGATACCGCCCACGTAAAGCTCACACTTACGATTACGCACAGACTAAGGGTGACGAACTGCTGGGGACCAATGCTTGTGTTGTCTTCCGTTCTGCAGAAGCTAACCTCAATTACATGGAAGCCTGCTACGAGAAAACCGGTTCACTGGATGCCAAGGCACAAAAGTATTGGAAAGCACTCCGCACACGCGCCGGTGTTGACGACGATTATGCCAAGACTATTGCAGCAACCGACTTGAGCAAAGAAAATGACTTAGCCGTTTATTCGGGCAGCAAAATGGTGGATGTTACCCTCTATAATATCCGTCGCGAACGCCGTTGTGAATTCATCGGTGAAGGTATGCGCTGGGACGACCTGAAGAGATGGCGTTCCTGGGATCAATTGCTGACCAAACCCTATATCATTGAAGGTATCAACTTCTGGGATGCCGCTTATAAAGATCACAAGGACATTAAGGACGATGGTACCCTTGATGCAAACGTTTCGCCCAAAAGCGACAGCAAATACTTACGCCCACTTCGCAGAACCTCAATCAATAATGAATTGTATGACGGTCTGACTTGGCGTAAAGCATTTTATCTGGATCCGATCGGCATAGAAGATATGTCTTTGACCGCTACCAATCCGGAAGATATCAACACAACTCAGTTGTATCAGAATCCTTACTGGCCGATGACTGCCGGTAAAGCATTGGAATAGTGTTTTCGATAGGAACTAAATACAAAAACAATATAATTTTTTACTAAGTATTGATTTTTAGTATAATAGGGTGTTGTGGTAAGAGATTTATAGCAACTACATAAGGTTTAAAAAAGGAAAAGGGAAGGGAAGTCCGTGAGGATCTCCCTTTTCTATTTTACTCAAAAACGGAAGGTTATCCTTTGCACATGGTCCTCAACCGGACACTTCTCCTTATTAACATTGTTAACACTATCTGTGAGACCTTCCTTTATCTCCTGATAAAGAACAAGTTTTTTACATCGAAAGGGCTTGTTATTTAAATACAGAACACTTGCTTTAACATAGAATTAAAACAAGCATTTCCCAAAGGAAGAAGGAAAGGCCACAATATCTTGGTTTCTAACGAGATATCAAAGGAAAGTTCCAGTTTTTCCCCCAATAATACATATACGGTAATGAAAGAGATATTTGCTATTTCAACAACTAAATTTTCTATCGTAAATCGGAATAAATGACTTCAACCGATATCATAAAAAGAAATCAGCAGATTAAGCAATCATTTACTTAAAATGCTGATTTCAAATATCAATATAAAATATCGCTAAAAGTCAATCACAGGATTTTATTCCCACTCAATTATCATAAACCATTAATTTACAATAATTTATATTTTATTTATAAATATAGGGTACACTTTCAGGGTACATTTTTCAAAAAATGGTTGATATTATATATCAATGAAATAGCCCTGAAATGTAACTTATAAATCATCTGATTTTTAAGTTGATGTAGCAAAGGTATAAAAAAAGAGTAATCCAAACAAGGACTACTCCATTAAAAAGATAATGAATAAATGAAGTATCGCCATATCTCGTTTAATACTTAAAGAATCGTTATATATGACTTGTGGAAGGTAAATTACATTTCTCGGTCATGTATTTATAAGTATTTATTCATTTATAAAATTCATATTAGAGCATTGATAATTAATGCACATATTCCAAAGTCAGTGTTCCATAGACATAGTTATGTTCTTTTCCTACTCTTGGAGCTATATATCTAAGTTTTGTGATTAAATCCCCATTCTTCTCGTATTCGTAATGTCCACGAAATTCAGGTTGAAGATGTTTATACCTATCCAATTCATCTTTATCTCCTTTCAATATAAGATTGGTATTCTTTCCACACCATTCAGTTCCAAATACAATATCTGACATGTAATCCCTGCCATAACTATAAAATATAAGAAAGTTGAAATTCAGATTTGTATTATTTCTTACCTCTGATTCAGGATAATAGACAAAGTTTGCTTCACCAGGAAATTCATCATCCATGTCATAAATAAATTTGTCTGAAATGATATTTCCATTTTTCCAATTAATCGTTGTCATATTTTTATTACTCCACCCTTCATCCATATTTTCGCTTGTCGTTTTTATCAATTTTACAAGCTCCCTATTTTCATTGTAGGACATTTGAAATGTTTGCACTAATCTATTTTTAGATGGTGCATACCAATTGATATTAGAAATTAGATTATTTTCATTGAAATTGTACAAAGCTTTTGCACTAAAATCTTGTTTTCCATTTACATATTTAATAAATTTCAGTATTCTTTCTCCTTTGGAGTTATAAGAGATAGAATATGTGTCTCTGTATTTCTTACCGTTAAGTTCGTAATTTTTTGTAACTTCTTTTAGACTTCCATTCAGATAATATCCTAAATCCATTTTAAATGAACTCTGTCCACCATACGATTTCCACGTAGCTGTTTTTACCATATATTGTCCGTGGGCATTAGTCGTTTGAGCTTTTATACCTAAGCAAAAAAGACTTAGTATCGCTAATGTTATATATTTCATAATCAACGCTTGGTTAATACACATATTCAATCAAGTAATCTCCTTTGGAATAAGAACTATTCTTTTTGTTGATTTTTATCAATAAATTATCTTTGTATATGTAATCGAAAGTATCATCTCTCATATCTTGATACGAAATAAGATTATTCGGTTTCTTACCACACCATTCAGTTGCGAATAGTATATGTTCATTATAGGGAGAATTATAATGCTTTATTAAGGATGATAAATTAATATTTGTATTATTGGTTTTATTGCTATAATGAATATCAAAAGTTTGTGTAATATTATCGTCATTTGTATAATGATACTTAATCATATTTCCATTTTCCCAAGTATATTCCTCGTAGTTATGTATTTTATACCGATTACCGCCTTTTTCCTCAAATACAGAATCAATGCTTTTCAATTCTCCATTATCGTAATATATTAATGTAAAAAGAGTTCCTGTTTCTACACCTTTTGTAGAATAATCATATAGTTGGTTTATATATCCTTGTTCATTAAAAGTAAATTCACATTTGGTATAGGGGTCTTGCTTGCCATTCACATAAGAAATGAATTGATACCGATTATTGGAAAGGGTAAAAATTTCAACTGTCTTGCTTTTGAATTTCTGATAATGCTCTTTCCGTACTTCAATCAGGTTTCCATCATCGTTATACTTGAAATGATACCACTTATCCCCTTTGTCACCAACCTCTTTTTGAGTAAAAGCATTAACCCAATGTATGCTTTTCACTAAGTATTCACCTCTGCTATTTGTTCTTTGGGCATACACACAGATATTGATATTTAGTAGAAAAAGTGTGATTAAAATATTTTTCATATTCCTATTTTAAATGTTCATTAATGACTATCGTTTATCACTTCACTTGAAATCAGTTTTAGTTTGACCTCTAATGAATTGTTCCCCATTTTTCCATACCCTTTTAAATGTTCGGGAGAAGAAAAAGAAAGTTCAAATACAATTTTCTCATTTTGATTCTCGCCAACTAATTGTAATGATTTCTCGGAAATTAATTGTCCTACCAAATCTAATACCGTACCATACTTTACATTATGATATTCACCATTTATCACACCATTTGGTAAAACGCCAAAATCCACCTTTATAGGAAACCCTTTCATATCGCCCTCATAGCGATAAAAATATCCTTCCGACAATCCTATATTTTCGCTTTTTCGCTCTATTTGAGGATTTTCTTGTTCATCAACAAGCCTTTTAGCTCCACCTAAATCGACTAACTTATCACCATCAAATCTGAAAATATGACTATCTTTTATAGCTGTTTTTTGCCCATCATTCACCCTTTTCATATATTCGATACGATGGGCGTGTATTTCCTCATTTTCTATGTTATCGACAAAGAACATTGCATATAATTTTGTAGCAGCAACAAGTTTGCAATGCTCGCCATCATTCAGGAAACAAAAAATATATGATTTATTTTCCGTTTTGTCATTGGCTACCTCTTCCGAACTTGGAGTGACATAAGCATTCACCACCGCGTCATTTATACCATCACCATCCAAGTCACCCATGAAAACCTTATATCCTTCACTACATCCTTCTATTGAAACAAGTTCCCTATCTCCTTTATAGTGCTGCCAATGCCGTAGAAATGCCTCTTTAATGTCTGTTTCCGTTAATTCTCGCGGTAACTCCTCTGTATTCTTTTGGAGAATTTCATATTTAAAAGAACTGTTCTGTTCATCATTAATTACTTGTTCACTTGTATGTAAATCTTGCCTATTTCCTTCCAAATGTTTATCTACATTATTTCCTACACTCCTGAGCAAAACGAACATGATTAGTGAAATCAGTACAATAGAGACAAGAACTATTACCCATTTCTTTTTAACAAATGAAAATACATTTGTTACATCAGAAACTTGTCGAAAATCCTCGTTCTTCATGTATTTATCTTCATCCATCATTGATGGTGATTTGAAGACTTCAATAGTCGTTGAGGGGTTAAGGCAACCACATTTTGGACATTTTCGTGATTTATCCGAAACAGAATGTCCACATTGTTTACAATTAACTAATGCCATAATCAATTAATCATCATTCAATTTCAACTTTCCCGATATATTGCTCTGCCCAATATAAATTCATTTCAGACAAATCAATAACTAAAAATGAAAGGTCAGGTTTTTGTTCCACTCTAACAAATACACCTATTTTTTTCTTTTTATTAGAAGTAAATTCTTTTACTTCATAAGTACCTTTGGCTACTCGGAGCCATTCATCTGCATAGTGCATCTTTACTTCATAATAAAATGTATTATCATATAGTGTTATTTTATGGTCTCCCTCTGCATCGGCTTTACATATAAAGCTGTGATATTGTGCATTTTTAGTAGCCAAACTAACAGTAGAAAATTTAAAAAATTTATCATAAACAATGCAAACACCACTAAGACCAAAGAATATTACGAATATCCATATTGCTATTTTGGCACTCTTTGTTGAGTACTGTGTGGTTTTACCACATTTAGGACAAACAGTTGCCTTATCCGACACTGTTGCTTTACAATTCGGGCATTTAATTAAACTCATGATATTTTTATTATTAATTTGAACAACTTTTAAACATAAAGTATAGTGCAACTAATCCTGCTGCAAATTGAAGAAAGCCAACTACAACATCAATACGATTATTACTATATTCTTCTTCTATTTTTTCATCTGATTTTTGACCGCAATGCGGACAAATCTCAGCCTCTTTTGATATTGCTTTACCACACGCTTTACAATTAATTAAGAGTGATTCTTGGTTTTCATTTGTTTCTAATGGATAGCCACATTCAGGGCAATTTTTAGACTGTTCACTTATTTCCTTACCACATTCAGGACATCTAATTGGTTCTTTGGAAGAAATAAAAGGAAAACCGCATTCAGGACATTCTTCTACTCCTTCATTTATTTCCTTACCACATTCAGGACATTCCAACTGCTTTTTAGGAATAAAGGGGAAACCACATTTTGTGCATTTTTCAGCCGTTTCTTCTATTAATGTCCCACATTCGGGGCAAGGTATTAATGTTTTTAATGAAATTGATATAGGTGAGCCACAATAGATACAATTTTCTGATTTGTCAGAAATCATATTACCACATTCACTACATTTAATAAGTGCCATACGGAATTTAGAATATCCCCCACAAGCTCAAAGGGAAATTTACAAAAAAGAAAGCGTTGAGCCTGATTAGTTTACCCTACTAAGAGGCTCTCGACTGCCCGTATAATGGATAAAAAACAGCTCAACGCCTTTGGCTTATATATGTGGAGTACATATACGACAACCAAAGGAGAACGCTTTTAATTATCCCAATTATACTAATCAATTGTCGAGATTTCTTAGTATGGAATAAAGCTAAAACGCTTCCTATAAATTATTATGTCTGTCATTGCGATGCAATGACAATGCAAATATAAAGATAAAAAGCGAACTTAGCAACGTTCTGTGAGCTGTTTATTTTGCAAAGGTAATGCTTTAGAGTTATATTAAATCATTATGCCACATATCTTTGAATTAGTCTTTGAACTTGAACAATCTGAAATTTGCAACCTTTTGAAGAAACAAAACCTTGTTCATTTAATTGCTTTGTCATTTGCGAAATTGTCAGTCCTTCTTTTACCATTGACCGCAACAATGCAACCGCACGCATATTATTAGCATTATTTTGTGCTTTAATTCTGTTAGTCTGATTACTATGTGCAATTGCTTCATTATGCTTGTTCATTAAATTCTCCGATTTGCCAAGTTTTACACCTCGTTCCTTCTTGGCTTTCAATGATTGTCGGGTACGTTGGCTTATCAGATTGGCTTCGTACTCTGCAATAGACGAAATAATATGCAATATCAGCCTATTTGCTTGGGGAAAGTCACAAAATGTAATTTCAACATCACTTTCCAATAGCTTCGAAGTGAAAGCCACATTCCTACTTAATCGGTCAAGTTTTGCCACAATTAAAACAGAGTTTGTTTTTCGGCACAAAGCCAATGCTTCTTGCAACTTGGGACGGTCTGACTTTCTGCCACTTTCCGTTTCTACGTATTCAGCCAAAATCACACCCTCTTTTACAAAAGAACTGATAATATCCCTTTGCGCTTCGATACCTAAACCACTTCTTTCCTGCTTAGCAGTGGATTGCCTCAAATATGCCACATAATTACCCATAATTCCATTTTTAATTGATTACTTACATTTGCTAAACGACCATTCAACAACTGTAAGTGACTATTAGAATACAGCAATTAAGTTCTCCCAACGAAACGAACGCCAACCACATTTTTCTAAGTCGAAATAAGCAGTAGTAGCATAATTTTCACGACTTGCGCCCCACCCATAAGCCTTATCCTTTACGAAATCGTGATTGGTTGTGCCAAATGCAATACGAACTTCACCATTACTTTTCAAATAGGCGAATTTGACAACTTTTCCACTTTTCAATTTTTCTTTCAGTTGTTCAACTAAAACAGCTTTGGAAATCCCATCAATTTTACGTGCATTAGTACGAAGAGTAATAACTTCTGCTCTAATTGCAGTATTGGAACTTAAAATAATTGCTTGCATATCTTTATTGTTTTATTAGTTAATATTCTATTTAATTAGTCACCACAGTAGAAACCATTGCCACGATTATATCCCATTGCCCAGGAAACCGCATCAGCAGATAAGCCCTCAAACTCATTTTTATGAACACTCTCATTTTTACGTGCATTATGCGTTGCCCAACTTGCTGCAATCATCGCATCGAGTTTTGCGGCTTTTTCTTCACGTGTGCGAACAGCATCCCGTTCCCAACTCCAAGCCGCCTTTAGGCACTCCGACCAAGAACGTCCTCTACGCTGAAAATCATTATTATAAAGTCTATGTGCATCCTGCATCACTTGTTGTTTATTATATCGTTTCATATTATTGTAGTGTTATTGGTTTCTTATTGTATTGCAAATGTAGTGCTTTTAATATACATATGCAAATAAAATCGTATATTTTTAGAGCTACATTAACTTATTTTATGTATATCTATCAATATACATATTAATAATAAACGTATATTTGCATTTATAATATAAATGAATACTTATGGCACTACGAATTAAAGAGATTATCAAAGAAAAAGGTATGACCGTTCAAACATTAGCGGATAAAATGGGGATTAATCGTGTTGGATTAAGCAACCATATTAATGGCAATCCATCTGTTGCAGTATTGGAAAAGATTGCTGCTGCATTGGAAGTACCTATACAAGAATTATTTGAACAAGAAAAGAATGAAAATATTAATGGATATATTGAGATTGGGAGTGAAATTTTTAAAGTCACTTCCTTTCAGGATATAGAAAATCTGCTTACTCGTTACAAACAGCCTGCAAAATGAAAAAAAATCATATAGCCAACTGTTTCATGTCTATGTATAATGGCGCGAAATATGATTTATATGATTGATATTCAATGGTATAATGCGTTTGATGGAATTTGTATGCTTATTACCATACTTGCTTAAAAGATGAATAAAAATGCAATAAATAACATAAAAATATGGGAAAGTTACCAATGAAACAACTTATATATACTTTCAAGGATATAAGTACCGATGCAATAATTGAGAAACATATAGAGTTGTTGAAAAATCAAAATCAACCTCAACGGACTATCACTAATTTCGATAAGGTAACTTGTGACAGTAGTTTTGTTGCCAAAATCGAAACTGTCGAGGGAGCAAACAAATCATTGCCAAGAAAGCAAATATTATATAAGAAATATGCGTTCCTTATCCATCGACTAATACAGCGGTGTAAATCCAATAAAGAAGGAAACTTCACCCGCTTTAATTCCAAAATATTGCAAACTGTATTGGGACATGTTTATATTGACATGTTGAACACATTGGAGGTGTTGGGTATTATAAAAGTATCAAGTAGTTATATACCATCTATTCAGGCTCGTTTAATAGAACTTAATCCTAATTTGCCCACTGTATCGGAAATGAAATATTCATCTTATATTGAAGAATATTCCGACAAGATGCAACAAGAATTGAAAAAATATGAGCAGATACAAATTCAGAAGATAAAATCTGAAATGGGGGATAGTTTATATGATAATTTTACAAAATCGTTGAGATTACTAAAATTAACCCATAGAGATGAAGCAGAAGATTATAGAGATAGGCATCATTTTATAAGTTTGAAATCAAAAGAATATTTTACTTATATTTTAAATGAATATAACAGAGGAAACTTTAATATATTATCTGTTGATAGTAACTTACGTATATATTCTATCTTAACCCAATCAACAAGAATATTTAAGAATTTTCTTAATATAAAATTTTCCATAGATATACATAACAGTCATCCCTTATTATTTAATAAACTAATAATTGAAAGATATAATATAAATGATAATATCTTACATATATTATATAATAATCTTTCTAATATAGATAATTCTTACTATTCTGTTAGCAAACAAGTCTATAAATTGTTGATAGACAACAAAATAAAGAAAGAAAAGATTGCAAATATCCCTAATGATATTTGGGAGTACATCTACAAGACTTCAAAGGGGATATTTTGGGATGACTTCACAGAGTTGGACGAATTTAAGAAGTTGTTGCGGTCAGATATTAAAGTAACACTATTTCGTGAAGTATTTTACTCCAAGACACTAACAACAAAGGGGAAAGATTTTGCCAAAGTATTCAAAAAGAAATATCCGAGTGTTTATAAATTAGTAAAAGAAAGTAAAAGAGACGACCGTACTTTCTTGGCTAACCAAATGATGCGCATTGAAAGTAATATATTCAGGAGTATATTAACCAAACTGTACGCCAAACGATTTAAAGTGCTGACAATACATGATGCAGTTGTAGTTTTAGATACGAAAGCTAACGACCAATGTACTCCCGAACTTATGCACTCAATTATCGAAAAAGAATACCTGCGGATTGGTCTGTTTCCCAATACATCAGTTGATTACTATTCATTGGAGAATGTAGCAAGGGAACTGCGACAAGAGGAACAAGACATGAAAGAAATAAACGAATTGATAGATAGCTTTAAAGCAATAGCCAAGGATGAATCCCATTCAAGGTGTCAAACTTGCAGAGACATTCTAAAAGAATTGGAAGATGGGACATCGGAAATTTATATCAACCATGCAACAAACGAATTTGTGTGGCATAACATTTCCACTTAGTAAGCAAAGTCTTTACAAACTTATTCCCATCTTGAAAGAATTTCATTTTTGCGGAGAAAATTTTACGGAAAAAGGAACTATCCGTTGGTAATTTAGCCCCCCCTTCCTCCAAAGAGGGGTATTTTAGAGAGGGGTTACGTAGCCCCCTCAAAGAGTAAATATACTTATTCAAAATATTGCTGTGCTATATCTGCCGTTTCTTTTTTGTCAATACAAATGTATTTAAAAAAGTTTTCTTCTGTTTTATGCCCTGTGAATGTCATTACCAATTTAGCATTTTTGCATTTTAGGTACAAGTTAGTTGCGAATGAACGTCTTGCCGTATGACTTGAAATCAATTGATATTTCTTATATGATTTTTGTTTGGCAACTCCCCCTTTTCGACTAATCAAATATACATCTGAATCAATATGAGCTATTTCCCCGCACTTTTGCAATTGCTTATTCAAATGAGATTTATCAACGGGACGTGGAAACTTCCCTGCATACTTTTTATAAATGGCTTTCACTTCTTTAGATAAAGGTATAATAACTCTCTCTTGCGTTTTACTCGTATTAATAATAACAGTATTTTCTTCAAAGTTCCATTCAGAAGAACTTAAACGTCCCCAATCACCCAAACGCAATCCCAACCTACAAGCCACAATAAACAAGTCTCGTGTCTGCTCAATATTTGATTTTAAATCTATCTTATATTGTATTTTTAGTTCATCGGTAAAATCAATATTATATATTGATTGTAATTCATTATCATTTAGATATATATGCTCAACATTATTACCTTTGGTTTTCCAACTCTTAAATGCGGTATCTGTTATTAATCCGTCTTGCAGAGCTTTATTAAGCCATACCTTCATTATGCTATTCGTTGCACATACCGTATTCATAGTATATTCTTTTACCGTTAACAGATAATGAGCTAAATTATCTTCAAAATATTTATTGAAAATTGAAAAACTATCTTGATACCCTCTATCTTTAATGAAATCACTAAACCGTGAAAGTACTATCTTATGATTGGTTATCGTACCTTTAGACGCAAATGTTCCCGTCCGTTTAATAATAACCTTATCCATATTACTGATATAATTTTGGAAATAAGTGATGGGAGTAACTTTGGCTTTAGCTTCAATTTCTTCTTCCTTCTTATTATAACTATTAATATATCCAAGTAAAACACGTTTCAACAAAACGGTATCTATATCACTCGCTTTATACCATACCACAGAATTAATATGGTCTTCTACCTTATCTTTGAGATAATCCAAAAATCTATTGACTTTATTCGCTTGTCTGTTTTCTGCTTGTTTAAATTGACTGCTGTTTATCATCCTTTCCGTTTCATTATCCCATTGCTCTTTTTTGGACTTGTACCCCGTTGAGAATTTGAAGCGTTTTCCCAACACGCTAAACATTATATAAATTATTTGTTCTCCATCCCCCGATTTAAGGTAAAAGTGAATTTTGTATTTTTTCTCCATGCTCCTTCTTTTTTTTTAGATTGATACAAAGGAACACAAAAAACATCATATTTACAATGCCATAGGGTACACTTTTAGGGTACAAAGTTGCATTTTAGGTTGAATAATGTAAGAAAAGGGAAATCAGCAAATTAAGCTAAAACACGCCTAAAATGCTGATTTTAAATAGATTAATATAAAAATTTTATTGATAGTCAGACACTATCTATTATTCCCACTCGATAGTTGCAGGTGGCTTCGAACTGATATCATAGGTCACACGGTTCACACCTTTTACCTTATTTATAATATCATTCGACACTTTACCAAGGAATTCATAAGGCAAATGCGCCCAGTCAGCTGTCATAGCATCCGTTGAAGTCACGGCACGCAAAGCAACGGCACGTTCGTAAGTACGTTCGTCTCCCATTACGCCTACCGATTGAACAGGAAGCAAGATAACACCTGCCTGCCACACTTGATCGTACAATCCCCAATCGCGCAAACCCTGAATAAAGATATCATCGGCATCCTGCAAGATACGAACCTTCTCAGGAGTAATATCACCTAAGATACGAACAGCAAGTCCCGGCCCGGGGAAAGGATGACGGGTAATCAAGTGCTCGGGCATACCTAACTCTCTACCTACACGACGAACCTCGTCCTTAAACAGTAAGCGAAGCGGTTCACAAAGTTTTAGATTCATCTTTTCAGGAAGTCCTCCCACATTGTGGTGACTCTTGATAACAGTACCGGTGATAGAAAGCGACTCGATACAGTCCGGATAAATCGTACCCTGAGCCAGCCATTTCACATCTTTCAGTTTATGTGCTTCTTCATCGAATACGTCAATAAATCCTTTACCTATAATTTTACGTTTACGTTCAGGTTCGGTGACGCCTTCCAGTTCAGAGAAAAACTTCTCACTGGCATCCACACCAATCACGTTCAAGCCAAGGCATTCGTAATCGTGCATCACGTTCTTAAACTCGTTCTTGCGAAGCATACCGTGGTCAACGAAAATACAAGTCAGATTCTTGCCAATAGCCCTGTTCAGCAAAACGGCGGCTACAGAAGAGTCAACTCCTCCGCTTAATCCCAGTACAACCTTGTCATCACCCAGCTGAGCTTTCAATTCGGCAACCGTGCTCTCGATGAATGACGCCGGACTCCAGTCCTGTTTACAGCCACATACATCGACAACGAAATTGCGAAGCATCTGCGTACCGTCTTCACTGTGGAAAACTTCCGGATGGAACTGTACTCCCCATACCTGTTCGCCCTCTACCTGATAGGCGGCAATAGCCACTTTGTCTGTCGATGCAATGGTTTTAAAATTCTCAGGGATAGCAGTAATGGTATCACC
>OGHO01000348.1_pt1 | contig 65404 bp, 72 predicted proteins | sample 1571421 | NCBI WGS metagenome assembly OGHO01 (sample SAMEA2581937, study PRJEB24529) | metagenome | biome: Human gut stool | place: China | collected 2011
GGATAAACGCTGAAGGCATCTAAGCGTGAAGCCCCCCTCAAGATGAGATATCCCTGCTTAGGCAGTAAGACCCCTTATAGACGATAAGGTAGATAGGTTGGAGGTGGAAGAGCGGCAACGCTTGCAGCTGACCAATACTAATAGGTCGAGGGCTTGACCAGAAATGGTTCAGGTTAAAATATCTGATAGTTTAATGTGTGGTTTTGAAGGAACATAGTTTGTTATTGACGAAGCTACCTAGATATGATATAGTATGAAGGTAGCTTTTATAAATACATAGGGGATTGGTCAAATGGTATGATAGGGGTCTCCAAATTTGCTATTAAAGGTTTACAGAAAAAATACATAGTGCTTCAAGCCTAGTAAATAAAAGGCTTGAGGCACTTTTTCAGTTTCCCGATTACACAACTCTTTGCTATATTTTCCTTAATTTTATCATTCTTTATTGAATAGATTTGTGTAAAAACTTGTGTATTTACATAGCCTAACTTGTGTAGTAAGATGATTAAGGAGGATAATAAAATGGCTGATATAAAATTACCTAAATTACCATATGGAGAAGGCAGTATGTCCATCCGTAAAGATGGATTAATTATGTATCGTAAAAATATTAAATTGGATGGGATGTCTGTATCTAAATGTGTCTATGCAAAAACAGTCAAAGAAGCTCTTCAAAAAATGAAAGAAGAGGAGAAGAACGCCAAATATACATTACAGGATTCGCAAACAAAAGAAACTCTATGTGATGCATTATATTACTGGGCAGAACATACTAAAAAACCAACCTTAAAAGCGCAAAGTTATAATCGGTTATATGGCACAATTAAAAATCAAATAGAAAATTCCGAATTAGGACATTACAGATACCAGTCAATTACTTCTGATGAGTTGCAATCGCTCATTGAGAATTTAAACAATAAAAATTATTCTAAGTCTACAATTAAGAAAACTTATGATTGTTTAAATGATTTTTACAGACACATATCTATAAAGTATAAAATTGACAACCCAATGCTATTAGTTAGAATGCCAATTAACGCAAATATTAATGCAGAGGAAAAACAAATTATATGGTTTGAAAAAAACGATATAGATAAATTCTGCGAAGAAGCAAACAAAAAATGGAATACAGGTAGTCCAAGGTATCAAGGTGGAAATGCGTTAGCTGCTAATATATATATGGGATTACGTGGTGGTGAATTACTTGCACTTCAATGGGAAGATATTGATTTCGATAAAAACACAGTCCATGTGTATAAAACATTGATCGAAATGAGAGAAAATAATAGCACGCAAAAAGGTAAAACACAATTCGTTGTTCAAAAGTCTACAAAACGAGATAATGTAAGATATGTGCCGCTAAATTCAAAAGCAAAAGAATTATTGTTGAAGCATAAAAAAATCTCACAATATAATAGTCCATCTGATTATGTAATTAGTACACGAAATAGAAAAACTTCGACCCTAAAGAATATAAATGATACAGTAAAGGCTATTTGTAAGAATGGAGAATTAGAGGTTCAAAATGCCAGTTCACATTCTTTAAGACACACTTGCGCTAGTTTATACTTTAGGAAGAATGTTCAAATTGAGATTATTGCAAAAATACTTGGGCACAGTGTTGAAGTGTGTAGAAAAACTTATGTACATTTTGTAGAGGAACAATTAAAAAACGCAGCAAGTAAAATTGATATAAATGTGGTAGAATTATAACTAAAATCGTAAAAAATAGGGAAGTAGTAATAAAATGCTACTTCCCTAAAATATTATATTTCTATATCAAAACTAAGGATATATCTGCTTACCATTGTTACCATCAATAACAACACCACCAATAGTCTTAGCATAATTACAAGCAGATGTATAACTCGTATAAGCACCTTTCTGTATGCCATTTGCTTTAACTTTAAATCTATTGGGTATAGTGCTCTTTGTATAATCTTCAGCAAGACTTGTAAGCGCATTGCGTCCTTCCTTTTTACCATACTCACAATAATGCTTATAATAAGCTGGCATATTGTCTCCAAACGCATTTTTAAGATCCTCATAGTTATCTTTATACATAGCGACATTAAAATTCTTACAAGCTTGCCTAGACTCTTTCATACCGTACTGCTGAAAATGATTCCAAGCTTTGTTATAATCTGAACCAAAAGCTGCTTTAAGATCTTTGTATGTGTTGAGATAGTATTCAGGATCAAATACGGCAGAGTAATCAAGCCCATTTATCTTATATTCGCAGTTCTCATTAATTAGGGGCAAATCTGCATCAAGATACTTTTCGGGATTTTCCCATACAAATATACTCTTATTATGTACATTTGTGATTGTTGGCTTAACAGAATAGACCCTGTAAGAAAAATGAAGATGTGCTCCATAAGAAGCCCCCGTATTTCCCATAAGTCCGAGAACCTGCCCTTTAGACACTTTCTGTCCTATTTTAATACCATTAACATGTGCAAGATGACAATATTCCGTTGCAATCCATTTACCATCGACTCTCTGCCCGTGTAGTATTACAACATAATTACCAAAGCCCCAGCCCTCTCTATCATTTTGCATATTTGTTCCGTCCATGTAATCAACGACCTTAATTACAGTTCCACTTGAATGAGCGATAACATTACATACGGGTTTCTGTACACCTACAATATCAGTACCGATTGCCCAACCTTTTTTCTGATTTATCACTTTATTATAATGATTGTTGTAATTGTTTGTGATTCTATAGTCACATTCTAATATTCTACAGCTCATTTAGAATCCTCCTTAAAAAATAAATAAAAATGAGACATCTTATTATAATAGATGTCTCAAAAATTAATTTGCATCGCTTACTATTTTCTTTTCGAGTTCAGCGACCTTACTGCTCAACTCCTGTATTGCTTTAACAAGATACGGAATTAAATGTGTGTCCTGAACCTGAAGCAGTTCATCATAGCCCATCTGTTCCTTGTCCTGAGGCACCGCTACAACACATTCAGGTATCACCTTCTGAAGCTGCTGTGCGATATAGCCCAGCTCGCTATGTGCACCATATTTTCTATCAATAAAATCAAAACTACACATTTCAATTTCATTGAGACTCTCAAGCGCGTTGACTTTACTGCTCTTAATATTTTCCTTGAGCCGCGCATCCGAATAAGCCGATATCCCTACTATGTAATTTCCTTTATCACCACTGAATAACACATTGTTTGAATCCTTGAATGTCAACACTTCATATACCGGATAAAATGTATCACTGGAGTATGTTTTCATCATATATCCAATAAAAGAGCCATCTATATAATGACATAGATGTGCTTCATCCCATGTCATTTTTAATCTACCTGACGACAATCTATCTCTTATATCTGCAATATAGCTCTCGGAAATTGCTATTCTATTATTGATATCCTGTGCTCCCTTAATGGTTAAATAGTCGCTATGAGTATGTGATTTATCGGCTGCATATTCAGTATAATTTGCAGATGTTAACAATTCCGCAACCTGACTCCAGGAGCTAGTGTTTCCACCATTTGCAATCCAAGCTCTAACTCCGCCATTTCCTTTTTTAATTCCAAGTGCTGTTGCATAAGGCACATCATTCCAGAAATATGCATTCATCATCAATACATCCATATACCCATCTAAATTCGGAGTGTTCAAACCTTCAAAACCATTCATCATATTACATTTTACAGCGTTGGCACCAACATAGGATGGCGGCACACGCCCCCCACTGCCTGTGTATTGCCCAACAATATAATTATGACTGTGAGTAGCTGGAGGATATGTACTCGGTTTTCCACTTACATTTCCCCATGCTATAGAACCAATAAATTCATTGGCTGTAATGTTAGCAAGACCACCACCACTCATATCTCCAAATATATATTTATGTATATGAGGGGACGCAGAACCATCCGCCCAAAGATATCCTAGCCATATTTCATTAGTTGAATAACCATTTTTATTAAATCTTATCTCATTATTCGCTACTAAATTCAAATAAGATGCATAATCGGAAGTTCCTCCATTAGCCGGCAATGATGATGGTATTTCATCAACATGTGCCAATCTTTTTGAGCCATCAGATACATACATCTCTCCATCTATCTGAATAGATGTTCGCCCATCCTTTTCGCCAATGCTGATACCTCCGCCACCAGCCTGATCCGATCCCCAACAGATGGTATAACCATTGTCACTCTTAACCGTTCCCCAAGTAGTTGATGTATTTGAATTGCCCAATCCTAAACTATCGGTAATTTGTGCCATTGTGTGTGTATGAACTTTTTCCGCTTTTCCTTCAAAATGGTTTCGTATCTCGGTAGCTGTCCAATTATTAGCACCATCATCAATGCCACCATGTATATGATTCGTGTCAGCCTTATTCTTAACGGTGTTCCATAGTGTTCTTTCATCACTGGTAATGTGTTTAACCCCATCTTTTAAGTGTAATATTAATTCAGATATTGCTTTTTTGATTTTACCAAATGCGATGCTTATTTTTTCGCCTGATGATAGAGTGGTAAGTGCATTTGCGTCAGAGTATGTAACAGTTTGATTATTGGTTGTAACATTTGGTACATTGTTAAGTCCAACTTGCTCTTTAGTAACATTATGCGGGTTTGATTTATTATTTTTGTGATTTTCAAAATCTGTTTTAAAGACATATTTATCTAAATCACCCATTAAAACATCCCATTTTCCATCTTGTGTATAGTATATATTTGTTCCAGCAGAATATGTTTTTATACCATCTTTGAAACGCTCGTCTGATGTGAACTCATTAGAAATATTATACATATAACCTGTTTTTACGTCAGTCGTTGGAATGTTTTCGAAGGAAACAGTACCCATTGGTATCAGTGCACCTTCAAGTCCCTGAGATATCTGTAAACATTTATCTTTATATTCTTTTGCCTTATTTGCATATTCTAAAGAATTTTTTGCTGACATATCGGCTTCGCTTGCTTTATTAATTGCAATATTAGCCTTATCAGAAGCCATAGATGCTGAGATAGATGCTTGGCTTGCATAATTACTCGCATTATCTTCATATAACTTTGTATTTTGAGAATAGCGTAATGAATTGGCTTCGCTGCTTGCACAATTTTGTTCTGAATTATAGGCGTTTGAAGCGGATACTAAAGCATTATTTGATGATGTTTTTGCCTGTTCACTATAATATTTAGCATTATCAACATCTTCATTTTCTCTTGAATTGGTTTTGCCAATTGCGTAACTTTGGGACAATAATGCATAATTTATAGATTCTTGAGCTTTACCACTTGATATGTTTTCAGAATTTTTAGCGTTTATTTCAGAAGTCTTTGCTTTGTTTTCGGACTCTTTAGAATTTTTCTCAGAAATCTTTGCTGCATTAGCAGAAGACAAAGCGTTGGATTCAGAATTGCTTGAAGCAATTTCTGAAGTCTTTGCATTATCTTCTGATTTTTTTGCTTCTATCGCTGATACTGAAGCTTCGTTTGCTTTTTCATTTGCTATGTTAGCAGAAACCTCTGCTGTATTCGCTGAGTTTAAAGCATTATTCTCTGATTTTTTGGCGTTTTCTTCTGATTTTTTGGCATTCTCTGCTGATATTTTAGCTGCATCCCCTATATTTACAACTGTTTTTACAGCTTCTTTTATTGTGCTTAAATCACTATTGTTTAATTCGTCAAATGAACCAGGTGATTTAAAAACATAAATATTAAAATTGTAAGTAGATTTTACAATGTCATTTTTATAAAAAGAAAGCTCACATTCAACAGTTCCATGCATAGATAGTAGGGCACTCGTAAATGTGAGACTTAATATATTGCCATTTTTTATTAAATTTTTCTTATCTGATAATCTAAATAAAACAGATGACATATCAGGTTTATTTGCTGTGAACAAGATATCGTCAAATTGAGATAAATCTACAATATCTTGATTATCGTATATTTCAATTTGGCAAATATCACCTTGATTATCGCCTTGCTTTGCTTCAATTACAGATATTTCATCTGAATCAGTTCGACTCAGACGTAAATAGTTGATTACCTGTAACATATTTCCTCCTATTATCAACCAAATAGATTATATTTTTTTAATCCATTTATAATTTCGTTTACTTTAGATACAGTATTAGCAAGTGTAGAATCTGTAGATAATTTAGTTATGAGTTGTTTAGAACTTGGTGTCCCGTTAAAAAAAGCTAATTTAGCAGAATTATAGCCTATAATAACAGAACTATCGTCAAGTTTCATAATATTATTATTAGATTTCAATAGAACTGCGGTTGAATTATCAAAACCAATTTCCCTGAAGCCACAAACCATAGAATGTGGACTTATCATTGTAATATCATCTCGTATACTAATACCTTTTTCAAAATTTGTTTTTATACTTGCGGTAATAGTATCCCCAGTAATATCTAATATTTTATTTTCATAACCACTGGATTCTGTCTTATATACCCCCTCAAAACCTAATCCTAAAATAAGTTTTCCGAATAAATTAAGGCTTGTATTCCATCCCATATATACTTCGCCACTGGACTTAACTAAAAAAGTAGAAAATTGCTCATCAGTTGACGACATTCCTACGGCAATTCCATCTGTACCAATATAAACACCTGATGTCATACTCCATAGAGAATTTTTATCACTTGAATAAATAGCGCTTCGATGGTAAATATCATTCCAACTTTCTATTGTAAAATTCCCTATTTTTCCTTCCATTGCCGTTATTTTACCAGTTATATCACATTTTTTCGCTTTTAATGTTCCGTTCTCACTAATAGAACAGTTTGTTGCATTTAAAACAAATCTATTACCAGATATCTCAATTTTATCACTTTCCATACTTAAAGAAGAACTAACTTCTCCATTACTAACTTTTGCTTTCAATCCATCGGCAGTAGCATCAATTGTCGTTTGTAGTTTATTTACCGTGTCTTTCGTTGCATACATATTACTTATGTCAATTTTAATCCCATTAGCACTCTTGTTTATTGCAGTGTTCATTTCTTCTGTTGTGGCATAGTTACTTATAGTCTTGTTAAAATTTTCTTTTAACCCATCGGCAGTAACAGATATAGAAGTGGATAAACTCTCTTCTGTATCTTTGGCTCTTTTAATTTCGGCTTTTAACCCATCGGCAGTAACAGATATAGAAGTGGATAAACTCTTAATTGAATTATTAGTTGTGATATCTAAGCCAGCCCCTTCTCCTTTAATATGAAGTAATCCAGTGTTATCAACATAGAATACTTTTTCGTTATTTTTTTTGATAACCAATATTTCATTTGTGTTTGGGTTAATGGTAAGACTGTTTATAGCATTTGAAGCTATAAACCCATTCTCATCAATAGTATAAGTTCCCGAAGAGTTTGATATATGTAAATTCTCACCCATTATCAATTTTCCAATAAGAGCTTCGGCTATAATTCCATATACAGTAACACCATTGGCAAGCGTAAGTTTACCGACAGCTAAACTACAAGTATTCCAATTGTCTTTAGTAAAAGCAATAGTGTTATTGATGATTGCAACTTCTTCTTTATCTAATGAACCGTCTGAATTAAGTCTACGTCCATGATATCCACTATCATTTATTTCAACCGTCTGTCCATTAGCAGACAAAATAGCATTCTTACTTAAATCAAGAGTGCTATTGATAAATTTCTGCATATCAGAGATTTCAGAAGTATCAGCTTTTTTAGCGGTAATATAATCAAGAATTTTTCCTGTAGAAGATACATCATGCATTAAATTAGCAAATAGATCTTTTGCTCTTGCGGGATTAAACTTGTTTCCAAAAGTAATCTTAACAGATTTGTCTTCATAATTAACTTCGAATTCAATAATAGGGAAGTATTTAATATTCCCATCATTTGAATTTTCGGTTTCTGCTCCAATAAGACTGCCGACTTCTAAGGCATAAGTATGATTAATAAATTTTTTATTGAAAACAAATGCTTTTGTATCTACACTATATTCATTAGGAATATTAACCTTTTGTAGCAAAACATCTTTAGCAACATCGTAAAGAGTTTGTATTTCGGCAATTCGTTCCTCATATGTCATAGAATCGGTCATGGTAATATTATCATTCGTATATTCGTTTTCATAGACATAAGAAAGGAAATTGTTGTACAAATTACCAAAATATACAGAAGGGGATAAATTACTTTGAATTGTGGATAACTCATTCTGTTTTTGAGCTAATTGGTCTTTTTTATTGGTCTGATTTAATTTATATGTGGATAACTGCGATTCAGCAGTAGATATTTGAGAATTGATAGAATCTAATTCAGATTGATTATTTTTACTTATTATAACGTCACGTTCAGCTTTTAACCCTTTAAGAATTTGTTCTTGCGAAGTTACTTGCGTATCTATGCTTGTGAGTTCAGCATTTAACTTTGCAATCTCTATGTTTTTATTTTTTATTATTGTCTCAGCATTAGTAATTTCTTTTTCCCAAGTGTTTACCTTGGACAATAATTCAGAACTCATCCATTGTTTAACTTGTGAGAAATTATATATACTGCTTGTACCAAGAGGATTAACAGCGTTTATGCCTAAATCATCATCTCCAAAAACCGATAGGGCAGTAATAAGATTCTCATCACTTCTTGTAATTTCCATGCTATCTATTAGCTCATCATTAGTAAGTAAAATCCCTGTATATTTTATATATGTATCTTTATCATATACATTAATTGTTCTGTTTAAACAATCAAATATAAATAGACACCCATATGCTTCCTGCACATCGTTAAGCAAAAAACTCAATACATTTGAATCTGGGACTTCGAAGGTTCTATACAATGAAGCGATAGTAGAGTCTACATGTTCAATTCTCCATCTTGGAATTTTTGAAAGTACAGTACCAAGCAATGATTTTTCGTACTGTGCCACATCATACAATTTATATGTTCCGTCTATATAGGGAATTTGAATATCTTGAATTTCGTACTCAGTACTTTTAAGAGTAACGGATTTATGGTTTACATCATCGACATTAGATTTGGTTTCGATTATATTAGATATAATCCATGAACCGTATCCCCCAACGGTAATTCTCATTCGTTGAATTAAATTTTTATATCCTTTAAATATTTGTCCATTTTCAAAGTGTTCGTATATATCAAAGGTAATTTCTGATATGTCGTTAAATTTCGGCTTGAAAATAAAGTTCTTAATGTAATGTTCATCTATGAATGAAATCGGTATTTCTTCGGGGTTGGTCAACACCAAAGATGGCTGTTCAAGCCGATTAAAATCATCAAATTTAGCAATCATTAGTATAACAACCTCGCAATCTTATATTCTATATTTATAGTTTTTATATCTCCTGAAGTGGAGAGAATATTATTACCTTGTACAAATCTCAACCATTTCTGATTCCAGTTTGATTCTGCCGTGAATAAATTCTTATTATATCCTGCATTAGAGCAATAAACATTCTTTGGGTTAGAAGTTAAAGAAATGGTTGAATTTGCAGGAGCTGCCTTAAATGTGACTGTATCATCTCCATTGTCGGATGTTCTGGAAACACTAATATCTCCACCATTAGATCCAATAGTTATGTATGTGTCAACATATGTGTAAAAGGGTAGGGAAGTAGGGTTGTAATGTGTAACATTCAATGATTTTCCACCAAGAGAATAGTTGTACTTCTTGTCAGACCAAAGATAATGCGTATCACACACTACAGTAGCCTTATACCCAATATGATGACTACCTGCGTTTATTTCCTCAACATCTTTCATGTAGCAGTTAAAATACATATTCTGATATTCAGGATTTTGTATAATTAATTTTTTATAAGTGGGGGAGTTGAAGAAATCTCGACAGATAGATTGGTGTTCTGCAAAAGTAATAGCTCTATCATTATATCTACAGATTTCTATGTTAAATTCAAATTCTGTTTCAGACGGAGCCGCATGAGCAATTTCACTTCGTCCATTGTACCTGTTGTAAAAAGATGTGTAATCAAGTTCTCCCCCGATTTTTTTGTTTTGTTCTTCATCGACAATTAATATGGCTAATTCATATTTTTCTGAGTTTATGCCGCCATAAGAGAAATAGTTGCCAGCAAACATTCCGTCTCCTTTCACCTGCATAAGCAGAGTTTTATTTTTATTCCTTATCAACACAAAAAGAGCCACAACCTAAAAGGTGTGGCTCTGTAAGTAGGATTATAATGTTTTTTACTTCTTTGTTTCAATGTATTTATTATACATATCTAATCTATTTTTTATATTTTCAGAATTTCTGCCCATGAATTTATTGCCATACTCGCGAATAAAATAATCAGCATCCCTCGTCTCATCCTTTTTAGTATCAGAAAGAGCGGAGGCGATTAACATTCTTAAATTATCTTCATATCTTTGCATGGATTGTTGCATTTTTTCGTTTATTCTTGCTATTTCATTTTCCCATTCTTCTTCATCAGTAGCAGTTAGTTCTTCGTGAACAATTTTTACTTCCCAGCGTCCAGACATATCCACCTTATGAACTTCTTCTTTTTTGTATCTTATCATAATCATACCTCCTTATTAATTTTTGTAGGACTCACATACAATCCTTTATAAATTTTATCAGCAAGCACAATTAAATTAGAAAATGGAATAATATTATCTGTAACAAATTGTTGCATTTTCAATTTATCATTTTCAATTATATAACCGTTTTTCGTTACAATTTGAAAAATTCCTAATAATTTTCCACTTTTACAGTATAGTGGGATAGCAATGTATTGTGTGTATTTATTCAAATCGGAACTTAAAGATACTTTCTTAAAAATCCTTAAAACCTCTTCATTATTCATTGCAATTTCAATATCAGATAATTTATTGCGAATCAACTCTGCATAATGATAAATACATTCCGATAGCTTTTCTCTCTCCTTACAAGCATTGGGTCTAATCGAAATCGGACTAGAATGAGACATCATATGAACCCATTCTTCTCCATTTTCGTCTATATCATAAGAAATATAACCCACTGAAATATTGGCATTGTCAAATTTATTACAATATTGTTGGACTACATTCTTAGTATGTAAGCATATAGCGTCTGTAATTTTAGCCTTATTCCAAGCTTTATCTGATACATAACCATTTTGTTTTATATTATTTGCAAATGAATTTATTAAACTTGCCCATTTCTCTGATGTTTCAGAAAACGCTGATACTTCCGAAGTAACTGTTTTATAATCATTCTCCATATGTGCTAAAATAGTTGTTAATGAATTATTTTCTATAGCTAATTTTTCTAATTGACTATAAACCTTGTCATCTTCATTTCCATACTTTATAACTGCAAATATTTGTATAAGTAATAACACAACAACAATACATATTATGATTATAGTTGCAATGGTATTACCCAATATTGATGCAATTATTCCTGCCACAGAAATAATAGTAGGAATTAAAATAAGAATTGTATTCTTAACACCAGTTTTTTGATAAAAATGTTTTTTCATACATTATATCTCCCGAACTATGATATAGTAATTGTTATTATATACCAACAATCGACAGAATACAACATATCTTTCCAATATATAGACACATTTATTCCTTGGCAGACCGAATCTCTCAGTCTGCCAAAGAATTTATCTTATCTCAGTTTTACTTTTCTTCATCACAGAGCAACTTACAAAGCGTCTCAAGCATAACCACGAAACTCATCTGCATTGCTGTATTCATAATTGATAACTCAAACCCAGTTCGATTATCTCCCTGTAAAAAGTCAGCTCCTTCATACTTTTCCATGTTACGCTTTAATGTGTCTGGTAGCATTTCCATTTCTTTCATAGATACTTCAGCAATAGTGTCAACTATCTCTTGTCTTGTTATTTTCTTCATCTTATTTTCCTTTCTGTTTTATGCAACATTGCATTCTAAAGAAACACAATGTTGCACTTATTTTTATAATTTGTACCCTCTGGTATTATAAGCATTCGCAAAATATGTAAATGTCTTACCTTCTAATAGCTTGTCAATTCTCTTATCATTTACTAACTGGTCATAAACGCTAGGTGTCATATCACCCTCGACCTTAACAAGTGCATCAAAATGCTGTTGAACATTGACATTCTGATTTGTCTTGGTAACAGGTGCGGTATTACCAAATTTAAAATCTATACAAGGTCTAATGTTTAAAAGCTCCTGCCTAAATTTTTCCATCACATCGGGATTTTGGCTAAGTTCCCATAACCTTTGTGTCTGTTCATTGTTGAATACCTTTTCGCCACCGTCAAATGCTCCGATAGGGTAGATAAGACATCCATCCTTTTCAATAATCTCAACACCATCTTCATAGATTGGATGTAAGCCTTTGGTTGCTGATTGAGTACCCGAAGCATAACCTCTTGAGATTGTTGTGAATTTGTTTGGAGTATTCTTAACAAGCCCAACCTTTTTCTGCTTTTCAATAGCCTCTAAATCTTTCTTGGTTTTTTCTATATCATTCTGTACATTCTTCCATGTACCTGCGTTCGGAAGAGTAGTACCTGACGTGTCATGCGCCATATCACCAAGACTACGATTTGTGGAGCTTGTTGAATTAGATGCAGTGGTGGTTGTGTTTGTAGGTGTTGCCACTCCTGCATTTCTAACTGCATTAGCAGCTTCATTCGCCTTGTCAGTGATTTCCTGTAAGGACTGTCTTACAAGGGATAATTGCTCAAGTAATGTGCCATTTGCAGAATTAAACATGTTCACAACTGATACAGCGGCATTATCTGCGTCAAGCTGAAGCTGGTATATTCCCATAGCTGTATAATTGAGCTGGTCTGTAAATGCCGAATTAGCTTCGCTGAACATAGTACTATAATGAGATAAAGCATTTTCACCGTGAGTAAACGGTTCTGTAAGTGAATTACTCATCTGTATACCATATTCTCTGCTAAGTCTGTTGAGATTATCAAGAATAGTTGTACTGTTCTTATTTACAAGGTCGATAGAATCAGCGACAAGTTTCTCCTCATCATCTAAAGTCTTTTCAAGAGCTTTCTTCTTATCGTCAAGCTCCTTGTCCAACTGGTCTTGACGCTCATCATATACATGGTCATATAATGTGTCTTCCCAATCGCTTTCAAGATCTTTGAGTTCATCTTCAAGCTCTTTGCGTTTCTTTATACCTGCAAGAGAGTTATCATTTTGCAATTCAGCAATCTGAGCTTTAAGCTTATTGATATTTGTCTCATTCTCGGAAACAGTCTTTTCCCAATCGTGCTGGTCTTTCTCTTGTTCCCAAGCTTTCTTACGAGCATCATATAACTCTTCAAGCGCATCAATTTCCTCATCAATGCCTTTTTTGCGAAGCTCAATTATTGCTTTCTTAGCCGCATTGTAAGCGTCAACAGATTCCCACTGCTTATCATTGAGATCGTTCATCTTCTCATTGTATTCTTCAACAGTAATCGTTCCCTTAATGTATTCTCCGTTAAGGTATTCAATTTCCTTAGAATATTTACTGATAAGATATTGTGCAGACTCCAACTGTTCTCCATACATGGCGAGAGCAGTAATGGCATCTTTTGTGAAGTTACCATTATCGTCAAGAACATCATCTGTGTTGAGTAAATCAACAACACTCTTAGCCTCATCTGATATGTTGCCAATAGCATCTGTAATCTTATCAAGTTCGTCCCAATGAAGCTTGTCTATTGAATTTTGGAATCCCTCAATATCGGTTTTTGCTTCAATGATCGCATTCTGTGTCTCAAGAATTGCTGCGTTAAGTTCTAACCATTCCTCTGTGCCCTTATCAGTCTGCAAGAACTGTTTACGAAGCTCATTATATTGTTCGGTAAGTACATTTATCTTCTCGGTTGATTGAGAGATTAACTCATCATAGTAAGCACGTCCGACAGTTGAACCTCTTGTCTCAAGAAGAGAGATTTGAGACTTGATGAGATTGACATTTGAGCCTATTACATCGGTGAGTTCTTTGTATTTCTTGGTGATACGGTCAAGGGCAGTTTCGGTAGACTTCGCAGCAGAAGTAGTGGTTTCAATTTGCTCAAGCATCTTACCCTTTAATGATTCGCTCTTTTTCTCCAATTCTGAATACTCATTTGCGATATCAAGATAATTTGAAGCCATGAACATAGAATAACCATTATCTTTAAGCCAATTCATTACCTCAATCTTTGAGCCTGTATCCTCATATATCTTTTGGATTGTCTTTAAAGCTTCCATTTCAATGCCATAAGCATTTATTCGCTCCTTGACGCCTTCGATTGCTGCATTGGTTTTCTTAACCTCATTGGATATTGCAAGGTTGGATGTCTCAGCATACTTGTTTGTAAGCGATATGATAGCTGATTCATTGAATGAATAGCCATTACCTGTTTTTACAAGTTCTCCTGCAAGACTGTCATAAGTTGCTATGAGAGTGGTTGCTTCATCGGCTGATAATATTTCACCTTTGCGAACACGACTGAGAAGGTCGATAAGCGAATTGTAGTTATCCTCATTGTATTGGATATTAAACTCACTGATTTTATTTACAAACTCATCTGCACTGATACCCAATTCATCAAGAAGTGCTTTGTAGTCCTCTGTTGATGTTATGGTTTCTGCTGAAAGTTCGCCAGATGTTGCAAGGTCGAGAAGCTTCTGCTTTGTTTTATCTATGGAATCATTGTTGAATAGGTCGGAAAATAAAATTGGTGCTTCTTCGGGAATTGCATTTTTAGCTTCTTCAATTTTCTGCTTTAATTCATCCCATGTTAGAAGAGTACCTTCAGGAATTTCAAGTTTGCTTGCTACATCTAAATCTTCTAATGATAATTCTCCAACTTTATCATCAAATTCATCTTTTAGAAAACCTTGTACTTTTGTTTTTAAAGGTTCGACATCATCGTAATCATCAAACCCAAGTCTTACTTTTAACTCAACAGGATCTTCATTAAGAATTTTAGCAATGGTATTAATATATCCATCTAACTTATTTTTTGCTTCATCCACAGACATGGAGGAAAAATCTTCTCTAAACAAATCAACCAAAGATTTATTTAAGTCTGGATTATCTTTAATCTTAGATATTATATTTGCAACATAAGCACCAACATCTACTTTGGTTTTAAATCCATTTGCAATATCTTCTGTAATACTATTTACAATTAAAGAAGCTGCTGTTTGTGACTGCTCATCAAGTTTAGAATAATCTTCATTGGTCATTAAATATGCATTCGCAAGCGTATCGACATTTTTTAATCGGGAATCAATTTCTGCCTTATATGTCTGTATAGTTGCTTGTGCTGTACTTTTTACCTTTGCTAAATCATCACTTGTAAGTTCTCCCCATTTTGGAGCATGTGACAATTCTTCAAAACCTGATGACTTTAAAGCTTCTTGAATTTTATCACTATTCCAAATGTTTTTATACTGTTCATATAATTCGTTATAAGTGTCTCTGAATTCATCTGGTGTTAATGCACCAGTTAATTTTGTAATTATATCAATGGCATCTCTTGCTCCACCTTCACCATCAATATATGAAGATTGCTTAGATAACCATGATTCATTGCCGTTTACTTGATTTTTATAATTACTTATAATGTCATTTCCATCAGAGTCTTCACCAGATACAATTAACAAATTATAAGCTTCCGTTTGAGCTTCCTTATAAGCATCTCTCAGTTTTTCAACATTGCCTTTTAAAGATAAAATAGCAGTACCTTCATTTGTATATCCTGTAATCAAAGTTGGGAACATTTCTGCAATTTGGTCGACAATCCCTTTGTATTCTGAATATTCATCAGATGTAAGAGACACATTTTCACCGAGGTTATTAACACCTTTTGATAATTCGCCGTATCTATCTGCTAAAGATTCTATTGTTTTAGCATTAGAATTTGCTTCGGAAATAGCAGAATTATATGAATCTAATAATTTATCCGTTCTTTCTTGAACTTCTTCTACAGAATCAGTTAATGCATCATATGCTTTAACTAAACCAAAAATTGCTGTACCACCGAGAATCACCCATCCAACAGGATTAGTAATTAACCATTTACCTAATGCTTTAATATTTGCCCATATAGAAGCTGTCAGTAAATCAAACGAGATTGCTTGTGCAGAATTTGCAGAAGTCAAACCGATCGAAGAAATAATAGCATCAGCGTCAGCACCGATAATACCTTTTGTTGCTAATACTTTTAATAATTCTTCTTTAGTACATGTAGCATTAGCAATTGCCTCACCAGTTGTAGCATCAATTAACCCTAATTTAGTCAATAAGGCTTCTTTTTCAGTAGCTGACAACTGTGTTTTTGCCAAGGCTTGAGAAATAGCAGAAGCAGTAATATTATTTTCAGAAGATATAATGCCTGCTGCTAATAGTACTTGCTCCTGTTGTGCTGCATTTAGATTTTTGGTAGAAAGAACTAATAACGCCTGTTCTTTTGATAATCCCGATACGGCAGATGACATTTCCTTTAAGCTATTCGTATTTAATAATCCAGTAGCTCCATCAATTATTACTCGTGTGTTTGAAATATTATTTATAACAGATTGTACATTTCTTAAATCATTTATCCATGTTTTGAACGTCATACTATTTTTCGATGCTGTTTGAATACATCTTTGTTGTAAACTATCATACAAAATGTTATAATTAAATAAAAAAAGGAGTGATATCATTATGAACAAAAAAACCGCAAGTATTATATATGTTTTTATTATTGTTTTGTCCTTATATGGATGTGGAAATTCATCAAATAATATCGTTGAAAAATCTAAGAAAATGATCGAAAATGATTTATCAAATAGTATCTCAGTATATTATTGCACATATAACGAAGATAATAATCTTGTATATATAAAATTCCACTCAGATGAACTAGGAAATGATGAATCGCTAATTGATTTTAATAATGACAAAATTTATTATGAAAGCACATATTCCCAAATCAATAAAAATGATTATGATAAAATAATTGAATATGGTGATTACTCAACCGCAGTATATCAAATACAAAATAATGATAAACAATGGTCAGAATTACCAATAGAATAGGAGAAGAACACATTATGAAAAACACACAAAACATCGCTTCACTAATAGCCAAACTTGAATATGAAGTTGGAAGAGAGTGTTATAATCCAAATTCATATGATGGATATACAGGAATAGAAGGTCTTGGATATAGATATCCTGTAAAAGTATATCAAGATGAAAATATGAGAACATATCGTGGTTCTATTACTTCAATTTCTCCATCAGAGGTTCATACTATGAAATATGTATTCGGATCTAATCATTTATTTATCGGCAAAGGTATATATAATATACTTAACGAACTTGAAAAAAGATATGGATTAGATTTTGATAAAATGGAAGAAGAATTGGGTAAAGAAGATAAAAACTAACGTTCAGACTATTAAATAAGATGGCAGAGCAGTAAATTATCTATGTTTCTTGTTATAATAAATTAGTAGTTGCTTTTCAATTTCTGTCATATTAGCAGCAAACATATATTCATAATTTCTTTCAATACCACGAACAATGTCAAACATAATAAGTGGAGCAATTATAACATAGATAAATAAAATTATTGGCATAGATAATAAAAATTCCACGGGCTGTTTAATTACCATTTTTTTGGTAAAATGAACGTATATAATCCAAAGAATTGAAAGGAGTTTCTTAAGATGTTATGTTATTGTAAAAAATGTGGAAGAATAGTGTATTTTATGTTGGAATCTGATGATAAAATATGCGATTGTTGTAAAAGTACAGTATATCCTGTTCCAAATGAATATCTTGATTGTGAGTTTTCAGTTGATCCAAATAAAAAAGAAGAATTTATTGAGAAATATATAAAACCTTCTCCTGAGTTTAACCCGTATCTTTTTGAACATAGAGATGAAATACTTGCTAGAGAAAATATAAAACTTAATGCTGCATTAGCACACGGAGCTTCTATATTAGAAGAGCAGAGTAGAGTGCCTAAATGTCCTACTTGTGGTTCAACGAATGTCCGTAAGATGGGTGGAGTAGAACGTGGTGCGTCAATATGGGCATTTGGTATCTTTAGTAAAAAGATTAATAAGACTTTTAAGTGTGGTAATTGTGGATATACCTGGTGATGTGATTTGTGTATATTTAACAAAACATATGTTTAATCTATTCAACCTTTGTACAATATGGTAAAATTTGGTTATCAAATAAAACGAAAGAAGGTTGATAAAAAAATGAAAGTAAAATTAGAGGAAAAGTATCAAGAAATACAAAGAACAGTATATCTTAATAACAAGGTTGATGGTAATGATATGGGAGTTCGTGCCACCAACCAGTTATTAGAGACTGTTTCTAACATGATTGCAGAAGCAATTCAGTTATCTGAGAAAGATAAATAATTTAGTTATCTTTCTTTTCAAGACATTCTGAATATTTTGCAAAAACATATTCGTATAATAAATCCAATAATTCATCTGTAATGTTTGGATTTATTATACGAATTTCCTTTTTAATTTCTTCTAATGTTTTCATAATTCCACCTCCTAAATTTTATTGTACAATGTTAAAATGTGACATTTATAAAAGTGTATAGCAAAATTAAAACAATAAAGGATTTATCACACATGAATAAAAACGTAGTAATTGAAGGAAAGTATAGTAATTGCAGAATTTTTGCTTTCTGTGACACAATATGGATTGATGTGCCACCAGTAGGAGCTAATATCGACATTAACACCGTATCATCCTACCGAATGATACGGTATAATACAGCGTATTACTATATTCAGGTATTTTGGAAGTATGAAGGTACTTCCATTATAAAAATTGAGTGCGATTATTATAATATATTCAAAAAAGCTGTAAGCAAGATTTAGCTTACCTACAGCTCTTATAATTATAACTCTTTTACAATCTTTCTCCAATAATCAAATCTGCCACGAACATTTTCCTTGCTGCCTGTGCCAGACTGAACAAACTGTTTATATTCTTCATTAGAATCATAATTAGTAACAAAATCGGATATTTTTTCAACAAGCTTTGTAAATGATTTTTTATCCTTTGTAACCCTATATCCACTATATAAAATCTGTGGGATAGATGTTATAGGAATCTTAATATTATCAAGAGACTCATTAAACTTATCCATTGCTTCTTTAAGAGTATCTGCCTTATCAAGATACTGGTCTGCATAATCCGTTACAAATGTATCAATATCTTTTGCTCTAAAAGAAGTGAAGTCATTTTCCTGATTTGTCGCAATAAGCATAAACGTCTGAATGATTGTATCTTTATCAGTTCCATTTTTACACTGAGTAGGAGATATTAGCATATCCATAAATGGATGATGAGCAAGAGAATAAACAACATCTCCAAATTCATCTGATTCATGGACAACTCTTAATAATTTTGCTCCTAATGGCTTTCCTGAATTCTGACGTGCAAACATTGTTTTGATGTCTTCATCTGTATAGTCAGATAATGTACAAAATTCCAATGTACAAGCGAGAAGAGTATCCTTTACTTCATCATCAAGTTTCTTGAATTTCTTTCCTGCAATCTCATACTCTTTAATAACTTGTTCACCGTTTTCCTTTACAGTAATAAATACATTTGGAGTATCTTTACTAAGGACAAATTCATCATTAAGATAAGCAATACATGTTGATGTTCGCTGAGAACCATCTAAGGGGTAGATAATATTATCTTCTTCTACAACATAAATCGGATTTACAGGAATTCCACTCAATAAACTATGAATCAAAAGACTTTTCATTTTGGTATTCCACTGACCAATTGGACGCTGTAAACGATGACTGAATGAGATATTACCCTTTTTATTCTGAGTATTTATCCACTGTAGAGTTCTTTCTTTACTAGAATTTTTCATTGTACATCCTCCTTTAATCAAAAAATTTTGATATTTTTAGAGTAGCACAAATGGAAAAATTTGTAAAGTTTTTCACTAAAAATTGCAAAATTTGCAGTTATTATTCACCACAAACTAATGTTCAGTCTGTCGCAAATTGTAAATATATGGTAATATAATACCAAGCAAACTGCGACTGTATTACCACATTTCAGTCCGTTGTCACGGCAAGTGCTTGGTATTTTATCATGTGGGAGTGCCAATTTATAGTTTGACACGAACTTTGGAAATAAATATTCAGCCCGTTCTGGGCAATACAATTTCCCAACTTTGACGAAATACTATAAAGAAGGGAGGTAGAATTGAAAGTATTAGAAATACTTATAGCAGGTGGACTTATTTCTGGAATTTGTTATATCATAAATATCTTAGGTAAATGCTATGTTGCCAAACTTAGTAAAAATCTGAGTAACGATAAAGTAAAATCACTTTCCAAGATGATGTCCAAAGACATTAATATTAATCTACATCAATAATTCTATTTGTATATGTCAAATATTTATTTCCTCCTTAATTTTTTGCAAAGAGGGCAGTCAGAAATGATTGTCCTCATTTTATATATTCTCCGTTTTAAAACGGAAGAAATCGAGATTTCTTGGAATATATGTTCTCTCTACCAGAATATTCCAATATGATATATAATACACTTACAGCTTCAAATGAAAATACGGTCACTTCCATTTTTAAAAGGTGTTCCTCAAACAAACACCAACCTGTCAATAGTACGATGTTCAAAGCAAATACAATGATAGGAGGTGACTGTTATGAGTAAGATGATTAAATATGCTGTTAAGTGCAATTCTTTATATAAACTTATTGCAGTTATCTCTGTATGTGCTCTGCTTGGAACGTCTGTATACTTTGTGTGCAATACAATCCAACACATTACAGATAAAATTTGTGAATATAAAGAAGTTAGCATAAAAGCTCAATACGATGACACCTCTTTAGAGGTTGATTTGCACGAGCGAAATGAAGTAGGAACTGAGTAGAGCAGTTCCTATTTTATTTATTCTCTGTTTTGTTCCATCTTATCTACCTCTAGGAACTGAGAGGTCAAACTGATTTACACGAGATATGAGATAAGTTCACATCATTTAACATGTCGTGCCATGAGTACGGAATGCATATTATAGTAGTATCGTTTCATATAACTACTACCAACGGTTGTCACTCTCTGAGGGCTTACCATTTTAAAGGTCTATCCCTGCGAACCAACTGAATTCATGAATTTTTACTGTACCTATTTAGTTTCCTTATAATAGGGTAGTACCATGAGTTTTACAGCCTTCCTCGCATATTGCGTCTTCGTTTATCGTATGTATAGCATACTTATCATAGTCCAAACTATCGTATCCGATAGAAACCCTATGATGTCGGCACATCAAAACAATAACAATGATTTGATTGATACGCCACTAACGTACCAATACCGACATTTTTGAAAGATAGTGCTGCGGAAATACCTGTAAACAGAGTAGGCAATAATCCTACTGTATCTACAAAATCAGTAGTACCTTTAAGCAAAGTGGATAATAAATCAATACCATTCTTAATAGTTTCAGAATCAATTATCTTAAACCAGAACTCCTGTGCACGATTTTCTAATTGTGCCATTTTACCATCAATACTATCAAGATAAGAGTTTAATTCGTTTTTTGCTGATCCTTCTGAATTTTGAGCATCTTCATACACCGAACGAAGCATATCTCCATTCTGAAGAATACTTGCGGCAATGTTGGCTCTATTTTTCCCCGCGATAGTCTCCAATAAAAGATTAAGATTATTTGTTCCTAATTCTTTATCTTTTTTTACAATATTGTCATACAAATCTGCGAGTCCTTGCATAATTTCATATGTACTTTTATAATTTCCATTAGAATCAAGAATATCAAAACCTTTTCCATCTGACGATGCAGCTTTGGTTGCATCCATGATTGTATCTCTAAGTTTAGAAACGGTAGTAATCATTCCATCTGTTTCTTCGCCTAAATCTGAAAGCTCCTGTTTAGCAGCTTCTGTCATTCTGTTACTTTCATCTATATAACTATAGATTACTGACCATATCTATAATATGGCGCATAGTCATTTCTGGCTATGTCTCACATTTCATTTATTTTGGGATTATTATGTGAGATCGGACTGTATCTTCATCCTATATTAATAGGAGAGTAACGGAACTTTATATGTTACCATATAAAGTATTACAGTCTCTACGGTTTCTTAATTATCACAAATTTTAAATATATATCCTTTCGTTGTTTTTCTTTTATTTTGAGTTACTTCGTATATTTTACTTGCTGTTGAATTACAGAACTTTGCTGCTTGATACATATCATCGAATATTTGTATAAAAATATTATCTATATTATAACATTCTACTTTTTGATAAAATTTATTTGTTCTATTTTGAGGGATAATATATGTATGATTAATATAATTATCTTTATAAAACCAATAAAAACCTTTGCAATAATAATTTTTATAATAAATACAAGAAGATATCAATCCAGCTTTTATACCAGTTTTTGCTTCGGCTTCTTTAAATGATGAATATTCTGATATTAGATTATCATACTTATCTAATTGAACAATTGGAACTGCTGTGGTTCTATTGTAATCATTAGGATAATATAACTTATTATCATATATTGCATCATATATACGATGTGGTTTAATGTTTAATTCTTTTGCAATGTCAGAAATACGAACATATTGATTTATTTTATTTTGTATCATTTCAAGATCAAGCTTGTTTGAATAATTCAAATCAACATATTTTGGTATATCTTCTACTTGAGGAAAGAATAATTTTAAGTAATCTAAAACAGATATTTTATCTATTGAATAATCATAGAACGAATAACCTTTATTTATCCAAAAATCTTTCTTTATTTTATCTTTAACTTTTTGGTTATCAAATCTATGGAATTGTCCTTGGATTTCAATAGCTATTTTCATCTTATGATTTACAATATCAGTTGGCATTACAGTAGCTGTTATTGGATTTATACATGATCTATCTTCGAGAATTGTATCAGGGTATTCATGCATAAATACTTGTTTTAATGCCATAGCATGTAGAGATTCATTTATTCCATCACATTTATCACATGTAATACCATGTCTTGAATTATATTTGTCACTAATTGCTTTTAATTCTGATATCCATGGTGCTTTTATAAGATTCCCACATCTATTACATTTGAACAATAACTCAGATTTTCTAGTAACATAATCCGCTGTATCAGATATACACGTAAAATTATTCTCTCTATTTATCTCAAAATATTTGTTTATATTATATATAATATATGGATTATTTTTTGAAAACCATGCTGGTTCAGCATAACCACCAGAATATGTGCGATATGTTTCAAGAATTTTATAAGTTCCATTAGATATAATCAATGGTGTGTATGTATTTTTATATTCAATTTCAGGTGTTAAAATAGTTAAATTGTGCTGCTTTAAGTCTAATAAGATTTCTTCGTATGTTTTCTTTTTCAATTACTTTTATTATATTTATTAGTTGTGATAATTAAGTCTTACCTCGGTCTTGTCGTTCCCATACGATTTTAACCGATATAGTTACTAACTGAAGTTATAAAACTTCCATACATTACTGTATGTTTGGGCATAATTTGTTTACCCACAAGTCGCAAAGAAATCGTCCTTAAACCTGCCCCTACCTTAGATGGATCTTGAGTTATAGCATTGCCAGCCGTAGTCAACGAAACAGCTTCATTAAGATCGTTGTTTGCAGTTACTAATGCACTTGCGGAATCTTTAAGAGCAGTTGCTAATCCATCTGTCGAGATACTATAATTGTTGCCAATATTATTGAGAACATCAATTATATCCATTTTATCAAGATCTTTATACGCCTGACTCATTGATACAAGAGACTCCGTTGCTTCGTCTATTCCTTCAAACTCTGATACATTTAAAAGAACATTGGCATCCTTTGCACTTTCCGCAGCTTGATTCATTGATTCTCCGAGACGCATCCAATCTGCTGTGGAATTTTGTATCTGTTTTGCAGTTGTACCAACCGCATCTGCCGTATCGAAAGTAGTAGCTTGATAATCTTTCAAGCTTTGAACAGTCTCATCAGATACTTTTCGCATTTCTGTAAGGGCAGTATTAAGTTCTCTTACAACATTAAAACCTTCTTTACCCAGGTTAATAACATCATAAACACCAACCATTCCTGCCATCTGAGCAGCAATCTGATGGAATCCACTGTTCTTTAATGTGTCCCACAATGTTCTGCCAGCACGACCAGCTTCAACCTCGGCGTTATAAATCTTTAAAATTTCACCATGAATTTTATCTAAACTCATGCTAGGATTTCCGTTTTCAATTTCAGCATAGTAAGCTCTAATTTTAGCTTTCGCTTCGGAAGACATCTTACTATTCTCTGCTAGAAGCTTATGAATCTTATCTAATTCTTTCTGACCAGATACAAAGTTATATCCCTTTTCAGAAGCCGACATATTAGTAACAGTAGCGATAGTATCTTTGATTTTCTTTTCATAGTTGTCTAATTTGTTGATCTCTTCACTTGTCACCAAACTAGCATCTTTGCCTTTTAATTCTTTGAGCAAATCTTCATACTCTTTAATGGCATTCTTAATGGCTTTCACATTTTCCAAATATGCATTGCTTGTCCAACCACCATCATTAAATCTATTAATGGTTGTTTTATATTTGTCAATTTTGCCGTTATATGAATCCAAACGCTTGTCATACTTACTAAAGTTTACATTGGCATTCTGTTCTTTGGCTTGTGTGTTTTCCTTAACTTTCTGAGTATTCTGCTCTAATACATTATTCTCTTCTTTGATGGAATTAGTAGCAGACTCTACAGAAGCAGAAACATCTTTGTTAGGAAATGCGTCTTTCATTCCATTTGAAATATTCGTTTTATTACCAAGTTTACTCTGAGCATCTGCAAGTTTATCTACTTGTTTTACAGCATCAGCCGCAGCATTGCCAATATTCTCTACTTGCTTAACAGTACCACTTGTATTATTCCCCATATTACCTATGTTTTTATTTACATTGAGAATATGTTGGTTCAAATTAGAAAGTGACCTGTCAATATTCTGAATAGAAGAGAGTAGTGTCTTAGCACCTGAATCATCTAATTTACCAAATGCCTTACTAAAATCTTTTACTTCAGATGTAATTGCCGATAATTCTTTTGATAAATTCTCAAACTGTTTAAAATCACCAGTTCCCTTACCAAGCGAATCTAGCATTTTATCAAGTTTCTGAATAGCACTTTCAAGTGTTTTTGTGTCAAAATCTAATTTTATTTTTCTATCTTCTTTTGTAACCTTATCAAGTTCGCCTTCAGCAACCTTAATTCGTTTCTTTAAGTCATCAATATCAATAGATATTTTGGCTTGCCAATCAGCCATTCCTGACATAAATTTATACCTCCTATCTTAAAAATAATTCTTTTGCTTTGTTATCAATAATTTTCTGTACACGACCTCCAAAACCATTGCGAAAATCTCTATCAACTCTGTCAAAAGGAGGTATACTCTGATACATCATCCAACGTCCATGACCATGTTCACCATTCATAAACATATAATCGAATGCTGTATCAGCAGATAATGTTTGTCTTTCATAAGTTGGATATGGGGGAATATCAAAACCTGGGTAATCATTCATTTTTGAAGAGTCCACATGCATCGTTAATATATTTCCATTTGCATGTGTATAAGCAGAGTTATATATATTCATAAAATTGTTTGTTCTTTGATACATATTTGGCGAATATTCGCTATACCATTGGATAAGAGAATCATATACAGACTCTTTGAATAATTTATTAATTTCAGGTGCAACTTCTTTTGCCAATTGTTTATTTATCTTTTCAGCTTTTTTAATAAGTTCATCAAAACTTCCATTTTTACCCATCTATTCTCACCTCCAAAATTTCACTATTTTCACACTAAAATAGGAGAGCAGTATCACCACTCTCCATAAGAAAAGCTCTATACGCTGTGACACGCATAGAGCCTAAAAATTAATACTTCCAAAACTAGGAAATATATGCTATTATATTAATATCTGTGGCAATATAGGTAGATAAGGAATTAATATCTTGGTAGAAACTATTTGCTCGATTGTTACTACAAGTGTTACAGTCTTAGGACTCGTATACACAATTTATAAAGACCACAAAGATGAATAATCTTATGGTAAAAGTTACTTAGTAACCACAGATATGAGTATCTACTTGAATTGTCAATTAGATAGAACGGTAGAAGACCAGTCACCTTCTGTTACACAAAACTATAACATAAAACCTATATTTGCATAAGTTCTTGAGGTATAGCAAGACAAGTAGAGAAAATATTTGCTTGACAATAATAAAAACAAGAGTATAATTGTTCATAGAGCAAATAAAAATACCATTATAAAACAATCCTTATCTTGGAAATGCAATCTGACTAATTGCAATAGTCCAAAGATTATACAACAGGAGAGTAGTCAATGGCAGGAAATAGCATCGTAGAAATACGGTGCTATTTTTCTTTTATTAATTATGTATTATTCCATATATCATACCAACTAATCCAAACACAAAATAGTAATGTGCAGTAGTTAATACAAATGGAATAATTGGTTGCAACACTTCAATACAAATTTCATCTACATTGAATAATGTAAGAATCCATCCGCATAGAAGTCCGTATAATATTCCACCTATCATATAAATCCTCCAAAAGAAATTTGAATTTCTATACCTCTTTAAATTCACCTTTCCTAGCAAACTCAACAATCTTATCCAGCTCTTCCTTTGGAATTTCATCAAGTTTCTTGCTGACAACATCCATAAGCGGTGTAAGAATAGCTTCGCCAAGAGCCTTAAATCTTTCCACTTGCTCTGTGATAAAGCTGTGGATTTCATACTTGTTGACAAGCAAATCACTTTTCTTTACTTCCAGAAGATGATTGAATTCAGCCATTTCTGCGAATGGAATCATTGGTGAAATATCTTCTTCACCATTTCCAATAAATAAAATATCAAACAGTCCAGATTTCTTTAATTCATCATATTCCTCAAAGAATCCATCAGTCTCCACAGTAAGGTTTGTGTACTGCTCAACAAAAATTCTTGTTTTAAGCAAGTACTCAGCAGAAGAGTTTACTTTAATATTTCCTGTCTCTTTATCAATCATAGTTGCTTTTAGTAAATTACTGATAAGTGCATCCTTCTTAACAAATGGTACATAAGGTGTAATCTTGAGATTACTCTTAATAAAATCATTCTTGAGTTTCTGATTAGCAATGTTGTTATACTTTTCACAAAATTCTTTAATTGTCATAATTCCTTTTTCTCCTTTTAATTCACATATTTTATTCTTCAATTAAATCGTAGAGTAGTGTAAGATAAGTAGCTGGTACACCTGAATTAAATACATCAGCAGCCTTCAACTTTAACTTACTCATATCTATCTGAACATCTGTTTCCTTGACAAACTTTTCGTATTCTGTTTTAAATTTCTCAAAGGCATCTTTATCAATATTTGCATCAACCTTTGTGTTACCGTTCTCATCCTTTGTCCCATACTTCATAATCAAATCATTCTTAATCGTTTCAAAATTTGCGACATGTGGGGCAAGTTCTCTCATTATTCCCAAAAACTTAAACTTCAATGATGGAGTAACGGTAGATACGTTATTAATTAAATTCTCCATAATTGTATTGAGTGTAATTATGTAATCTAATTTCATTCCTTTTTCTCCTTTTAATCTAGTAATGATGAAAATTTTTCGCATTTTCCATCATGTATTTCTTTTTGAATTCGACCTTCTATAGCCTTTTTAAGTAGACTACAATTTCGTTTGTATCTTTTACATCCGATGCAGTGAGATTTAAATTCATCAAACTGTGAAGTATTATCAAAAACTCCAATGTAGTCAACAGGATAGATAGTCAGTTCAATTCTAGGATTCTCTGAATCATAATAAATTCTCTGTGGTCTAAATAAAGCTACATTGTCATCTTTCCAGATTAATTGTGTTTCAGTAATAGTGTCATCTAAACACTTTTCATAGTTCGCACAATCCTTGTCAATTCTGTCAAAATAAAAAACAGCATCTATATTAAAATGCTGTGTACTGTTTACTTCCAAATTCCAATTTTGTAATTTAACTTGTTCTTCAATTATTTTCTTAAATTTCTTTTTATAATCTTTTGCTTCCTTCGTTTCATACACTATAGCCATAGGTTTACCATTTTTCATTATAGTTCTGACTGAAGTGTAATGATTGACCGAAGGCGGGAGAGGAGAAGTAAGTTTTAAAATATTTCCCATTATCATTCCTCCAATATAAAAAGAGCGACCTCATAAGAAATCGCTCTTTCATAAAATAAAATATGTAATTATGCACAAACAAACATTGGATATAGCTCCCATTTAGCATTGGGATATTTATCAATATTATCCAATACGACTTTGTGTACTTCTTCCATATTGCCAATATTAACATCAATATGGATAATTTTTCCACCTGTTAGTTCAACTTCTTCACAAATTAAATTAAAGTACATCCTCATGTTAGATTCCTCCTATCTCTTTATACAAAATAATTCGTACAAGTCAACTTTTAAGATATGAGATAAAGTAATAGCGTGACTAAGTAGAATATCATTAGTTTGATCGTTTTCAATTTTTGACAGGGTGGTTGCAGAAATACCACTTCTCTGAGATAGTTCCTTTAATGTTATATTTTGCTTATATCTATATTCGCCAACTTTATTCTTCATATCATAAGTATTCTCAAGAAAAATTTTGTTATACATAGAATAACTGAAATTTAATAAACATTGGTTTATACAATATGTGATATAATGAAGATTATGGCTAAATTACCTAAAATCACCACTAACAAGTTTATTATGATATATTTCTCTAACAGCCTTCATTGATTCTACAATATATCCATTACTCATGTGGTTATCAGCAAGTATTTTCTCATAGTCTTCGTAAGTTCTAAATATATGTTCAAAAGCTTCTCTATTATATTCACGACCGCTTGTTAGAGCTGAGCAGAAGTCAAGTAGTTCCCATCGAATATCAGAGATTTCCTTTTGTACAAGGTTAACTTTGATATCATCTATGCCTTTGGAAATTTTTTGAATTTCCTGATACTGCCAATTATCATGCTTTTCAAGTGTTTTAATTCTACCCTCAATAGTATTTTTATCTTCTTCTATACCCGTTTTAATTCGAAGTTTCTTTTTAAAATATGAGAAAACTTCTATAATTTCTTTCGCTCCAAATAGGATAGCGAAGACACCTAAAATCACTATAAGATAGTTTATTTGTGCAAGGTTTTCAATAGCTTCCATAATTAGACCTCGCTATGAGATGTATTATCTTTCATTGATTTTACGGCAGCTTCAAGAAGGATACGAATCTGATCTTTTGTAATAACTTCCTTTTTCGAATTAAACATCTTATCAATTATATCAATAACATATTCACGTTTCTGTTCACCTGACTTCGGAACGTCAAATAATACTTCCGCTGCGGCGACCGCTTTGCCAACCCACTTAATAATTTCGTCTAGTTGAGTAGCAGATATTTTTGACTTTAAATAAGGGACAATAAATCCTGTGACTATTGCACCAAGAACAGGAATAAGCAACATAATAATTCTAAATAACTGATCACTCATAGCACACCTCCTTATTAATAATTCTGAATTGTAATATCTTCGTGAGAAGCCGAAGCTTTATTATCAAGTTCCATTACAGCAGTATTAAGTACATTCTCGGATATGTTATTTATAGGAGAATTAAGCTCAATATCTGATATATCTTCAGAAGATATTTCATATTGTTTTTTTAGTTTCATCATTTCTTCGTTGTACTTCAAGCGAATGTCCATTGTGTCTTTATACAAACTTGTTTGTATTTTAGGAATATTCTCGGCATTCGAATTATTATAATATTTAGTAATAATCGCACCTGTAATTCCACTAACTGAAGCTATACAGGCACAGAAAATTGCAGTATCTATATATGTAAAAGCAGAGAAGTCAAAATTAACTCCTTTGTATACGACATATACAAATAAAATAATAAATAACCACATAATAATTTTTGAAGTGCGTGGTTTTATTTTTTTCATGTTTTCCTCGATTCTCGACATCATCAATTAAGATAAATCATAATTACACCACTTCTGATATATCTCGGTAGTGTCGCTTTTTAAAAACACCATTGCAAGAATTGCACTATCTGTTTTATCATCTATACTTGTATAGATATCTATTGGATACACGTTATTCTTAATATATAATAACTGTTGTTTTGGATTCACAATTCTAACAACTTCATGTGGAAAGTAATTTCTAGCTTCTTTTAAATTTGTTTCTATCATATTTTCCTTTCATTCCGTTTATAATTCGTAAAAAATGGGGAACAAAACTACTTATTGAATAGTAATTTGTCCCCCCATTAAAATTTTCTAAATCACTATTCAATATCACCATTATCTTTAACCTTTTTGACTTTGGATTTTTTATAATACTTATTTATTGGAATATCTGCACCTTCTTCTGAAATAACAGATTCATTTTTCTCAATAACATCATCAGTGTTTTCAACTGGTGTTGCATTTTCATTAATTTTCATAATTGCCTTTTGATAACTCTCACCAAAATTTGCAATATACGATAAATCTAATTTATCAAGTTGTGTTTTTGCCTCATCTGCTGTAATCTTTTTGTCTTCATAATCAGAAGTTACGGTATAAATATCCTTACAATTCTCGGAACAATAAGCGAAATACCATGTAGGTTTATTTCGATCTTCTGGTCTGCATTGAGGACAGAAAAGATGCTCCTTCCTGCACACACAGCAGGTTCTTAACCCTTTTTTATTCATTTATTCATCTCCTTAAATATAATAAGAGGGCAGTAATAACAGCCCTCAATATTATTTATCAGATTAGACTTCCTCTTCCTCATCAACAAAGTAGATTTCAACCATTTCCTGACCAACAGAACATGTGTCTGTAAGAATAGCACCCTTATAATCCATTGTCTGAGAATCTCCACCCTCAAGAGCAATAGATACTTCTGGAGAAGGGATAAATGATGGAATGTGAATAACAACTGCACGATAACCACCATTTACATTACACTTGTCAACAGCGAGAGCCTTGAAGTACAGCTCATGAGCCTTTGGATACTTATCACCAGAGATAGTAACCTTTGCACCACTCTTAACGTTCTTCTTGAACTTAACAAGATACTGTACTTCCTCTGTATCTGTTGGTGGTGTAAGTGTATTTGCATCAGCATCAACCTTAAATTCTGTAGGAGATACATCTGCACCCTTGGTATACGCCTTTCCGAGAGAACCATTTGTTGAAAGTGCGTTTACAATGAATGAATCTGCAACTGCATCTGTGATATCAAGTGTTTCACCAGCCTTTACAATCTTAAAGATTGGCATAACAATTGTCTTTTCTGCTGTTGCAACTTCTGCATCAGTTGCAGATACGATTTCGGCTATAGCAAGGTTAAGGAAAGCGTTAGTAGCTGTGATTTCACCCGTCTTACCAGAATATTTTCTATATACTAAGTTGCCATCCTTATCCTTAACATCTGTTGAATCTGCTGTGATATCAATTGTTGCATTCTGAAGCTGTGTAAGTGCATAAAGAGCCTTGTCAGCTAAAGCACCGTATCCGAACTGAAGACGGTCAATAATTACGTCACCAAGTTTAAATGCCATAATCTAAATTCCTCCTTAAATTTTATTTTTTTGTATTAAAAAAGAGCGATACAAATCGCTCTAATCTTGCTTATTCATGTATTTCACGCATGAAATTAAATTGTTCTTTTGAAATTTTAGATGTATCACAAAAACCGCTATACATTCCACTCATAAGTGCATGGGTAGATTCATATATCTGCAATCTTTGAACAGAATCCATAAATTCATAAATCCCAACATCTCTTAATTCCTGCAATTTATACTTAAAACCAGGATGATTGATACACGCTGATATAAGAGGTAAAAGAGTAGAAGAGTTTTTAACTTCTTGCTGTGCCATATTCATTCTATCTTCATCTATCATCCATTGTTTTGTTGTTTTACCTTTTGCTTTTTCTATTTTTGGGTGTATATTAAGCAGAGTTCTAATATATTCTGCTATTTCCATATATTCAGATTCTTTTAAAATAAAATTATTTTCAGAATCATATAAGCATAACTGAGGTTTGTCAGAATCTTTTTCTTGAAACTGCATTAACTGCATATGTTCAATTCTATAATCTGGAAATAATAATTGAATTGCAGAATTATCAGTATCTGTTGTGCTTTTTAACATTTCAAACACTTCGATATCTTTTACTTTACACCAATCTATTCGTTGAGGTAAATCCCATAACATTACACGAATAGAAGTAGAATTGTACAGAAAAGGCGAAAGACCAGAATAAAATTTTGACTCACCGATATTGAGAATATTGCCTATAGTCGGTTGCACAATGCGAATACCCTTAACAAAGTAATCTTCTTTAAAATACATTTTAAGTGGATCAAATTTATATTCTTGTGTATTCTCTTTTTTCTTTTGGGCTTCGGCTATGACAGCAGCTTGAAGCCCGTCTAACATATCAGTATCTTGCTGTGCCATAATATCACCGCCTTAACTGATAGTTCATCATCTGTGATTGTCCACCATAAGGTGTCTGAACCTTACTATTTAAATCTGTAAGTTGGAACACAAGAGTACGTACAACGTAATTGTTATCCGTAGTAGATTCACGATCTGATATAATGTGCGTTTGCATCCCAAATACATTTGACCATGCAAATCGTTCTCTTATAATAGAAGCAATAAGATCGTGTCTTGGAATACCTGTTAATTTATCCATCCTATCATTGCCATGAACAAAAATAGTAAAAGTAACCAACGTTTCTTTTAATCCAGGTTGATATCTAACTGTGTCTTGAAAACTTACTTGATAACAAAGATAATTTCGTACTTTTGTCTGAGTGTCTGGAATAAATAAATACGGAAGTATATTTCCATCGCCTGCTGTATCTGAAAAATATCTATCCCATTCTCCAAGAGGCTCGTATTCCTTCTTTTCTTCATTCCATTCCCAATTGATATTACCATTATCATCAAAAAGTTCAGACTCTAACGTTTTTTCATTGAGTGCATAAAGTAAACAAGGATTTGATAATAAAGCCTTTTCTATCTTTTTTTTATATAAAATATTTTCATCATCGGGAGTGTTGTTATATGCACGAAGCTTATTCAACAAGTCATTCTTTGTAACTAATTTTTCTGCCATAAAACACCTCCTACTCAGTTAATTCTAACAGCAAAATTTCAGATTCAATCGGCAAATTATCCTTAACAATTTCACATTTAACAGACAATATTTTGCCAATAACAGAATTATCATTAGGAAACTTTACTTTCTTTTGGTTGTACTCTGTGCCGGCTCGCCATGTAACTTTGTCTGTCCAATCTTCATTATCAATAGAGCAAGTCCATGTAAAGGTTGCATCAGCATATTCAGTTGTAATATCTTCATTGGAATCGTTGAATAGATTTACTGTGAGATTTTTATAAGAGCCACCTACTTTGATTGTTGAGGTGGATGCTGAAATTCTTGCTGTAACAGAAGATGGGGGAGTGGTTGGAGTAGGTGGATCTGTTGGGGCAATTTCTGAATCGAAGTATGAAGCCCACATGCCAATAATATGACCATTTTCGTCTTTTTCGATATAATCTCGATTATCAGACCATACGGTTTGATATATTGTAAGTTTCTGAATCCCGATAGGTTGAATGTTTTCAATTTTTGTGCAAGCCCATATCAGAGGGTGTTCAGTTGGAGCACTAACTACAATACGCATTGTTGTATCTTCATTAGTTGTGTACCAAAACTTCTCAGTGTATTTATTGAGCGGAAGCCAAATTTTATTTTGGTTATCAGTTCTTGTAAATACTCGATCGGTGTACTGTCCGATAGTGTAGCTGCTTTGCATACGAAGAACAGACCACATTCTACGCTTAATCCTATCTTTACCATTTACCTCAATCCAGCATAATTCGTAATCACAAGGGAGTACGAGATACTTTGGGAACTGATTAGCTTTTTCTTCTCGACAAATTAACCATTTATGATAAACATTCCTGTCGTCTGGTAAATCGAGGTAGCAACCCACAGGAAATGTATTTCCATAAGTTGATTTATAGTCAGTCTCAAAATAATACAACTCATCATTTTCTGTAAATCGAATAGGTTGAGATGGCTTGAATTGCACATAATAATCAACTTGGTCTTTATCCATAGATTGATATGACTTAACAATAAATTTAACATCTATGCGAGTTTTAGTTGTGCCCTCATATGTCATACCCTCGGCTAATCGTGGTTGGTCATCGTGGAAGAAGTCATAAATGTATGCCACTTTACTCTGGATGTCATTATCCCAAGTCTGTTCCATCGCATAATCAGACTGTTCCTTATAAATTTGACCAATCGTTTTAGCACCGTTGTTCTTGGCGTTTGCGACACGCCTAGCTGTCTGTAGACTCGGCATCGCAATCCACCTCCTCAAACATTGCTTTTATATATCCATGAGAATCTAAAATTGCTCTACGGAATTTTTTGTAACTAAAATGGTCGCTCTTAAAATTATCCATAGCAGCTTGCAAAGTAGCCATTAGTGTGACCATAATTCCATTATCATTAAATAAGGTTTTTGTGCCACCTAATTTAAACATAACATTCTCAAAGAAGACGAGGAATGCTTCATCATCTTCAAATATTTTCTCTTCAATTGTTTTATCTTTATAGAGCAGTAATTTGTGAATATCACCGTGCATTGCACGAACTACTTCATTGATTTGCTTGTCTGTGAAGTCACCATATATGTATTGCATATTAGGACTCCGTGTTAATATAGGAATTGTACATATATCCGTAATCACGAATACGTTTATTTAATTCAATTTTCATGGAATCTAGACGATCAATCATATTTTTATGATTGTCAAGTAACTTCTTTTCTTCTTTGCCACCTATCATTACTGATGTGTGCATAATAGAATCAATCTGTGGTTGTAACCACTCAATCGTCATTCCAAGTACAAGAATTCCTACGACAAAATTCATATCAGCCGTTTCATCTACTGAATTATTCAGCGTAAAATCCAACTGTTGAATTTCATCATCGAGTGTGAGAGAAGAGAATAGTCTACGCACCCTTGGATTAGAGATTACATTGCTTAATCGCTCTGTATAAATTTCAAGCAAATCGTTTTCGTCAAGAGAGAGTTCTTTCGGATCTGAAATTCGTCCTCTTGTTCGTGAAAAAATTGTTTCATATGGAAGCGTCATTGTGAGCCTCCTTTACTATTCCTGAACTAATGTAAGCAACATATTAGTACCGAAAATTTCATCAAGAGCCTTAATTCTCTGTACGCTATCAAGGACATGTGAATCAATCATAGTAGCAGCAATACCTTTAATAGATTCCTTTGCGCCAATAGGGAGATTAACAATTTCTGCTTTCATCTGTGAAATTGGAAGTAAAAGAATCTGATTAAGATCACTTGTATCATACATTGAATCATAAAAATCTTTTACAGACTTATTCTGATTAATAAAATCTTCATCCTCAATAATAATTCTTGGAGAGTAAATATTTGCATTAGCACGAGTTCTAACAAGATAAATTAAATCTCTATATTCAACATCTTCGACATCTCCGCAGTCTGCCCAACTATAAAGAATATGTGAACGACTTCCTTCAATATAAAGTCCACCACTTACGATTGATCGGCAAGGAATTGTATCTTCTGGATTAAATATTTTTTCCTCTACTACAGGTGTATTAGTTGTTTTTGATTCGTTTGTTACTTTTGTATCAGTTTCTTTATTAATTGCATCCTTTTTAGGTGCAGTAGTTGTTTTCTTTGTGTATGACATATTTATTTCCTTTTATTCCTTTCTAATAAAAGAGAGCAGTTTTACCTGCCCTCTAAAATTATTTTTCTACTCTAATGTCCACTCACCGTGATATCTTGTCATAAGAGTACCAACGCCCATGCGTCTCTGTACCTCGTAAGACTGCATATCATCCTGAGTTGCACCCTTCTCATTTACTTCAAGTTCTGTCTCTCCATAATCAACAAACTTGATGAACTTGTCGTCAACTAATGGCATGATATAGAGTTTCTTGTTATCAACAATAGGAGTAGCAAGTGTCTTATCAGTAAACTTCTGTGGAATTTCCATAAGAGGTGTTCCCTCATATCCACCAATAATACCTGTATTAGCAACAGACTCTTTAATTGAGTTAGCTGGATCAGCCCAATCAACCTTTGTAAGAGCATTAAGAGCCTTTAATGCTGTCTTAGTACCCATAATAACAACACCACTCTCATTAGCAGCTCCAACCTTTTCGATAATTGCATCGAACTGAGCCTTTGTGGCAGCTGCTAAAGCACCAGTACCCTTAAGAGTAGCAGGAACAGGAATAAGGTTTACACCATTTGCGAACTGTGCGGAAATAAGTGTCTGTACCTTCTGAATGTATGCTTTAACAACAGCATCAACGAATGAACCCCAATCCTTTCTGCCAGTTAAGAAGAGACGAATATCTCCACCAACCTTGATACCATAATTAGCAGTATCAACATGGTAAGACTGACCAGAACCAAGTCTCTGCATAGACAAATCATGATGATCACCAGATACCTTACTTACAGTAAGAATAACTTCGTCATCAGCCCAGAACTCATTTCTGTCTCCGTCCTTCATATTCTTAGACTCAACCCATGTATTGAAAAATTCATTCTCAGAAAGACCATGAGCAATCTGTGTATCAATAATTTCCTCAATAACCTCGAAGAACTGTGTTCCTTTCTCAGAATTTAAAGCTCTCTTAATCTGCTTGTTTGTAGAATCCTTTGTGAGACCAAGGAACTCAAAACAAGCCTTTCTAATTGTGTCACTAGCTTCAGCCTTAGATACCACACGATTAGCTTCAGCATCATAAATCTCACGACCTGCACCGAGGTCAAACATTAAATTTTTTACACTTGTATCTAACATTTATCTAATTCTCCTTTCTCTAAAATTACTCACCCTTTTTAGCGAGCTGTTTTGCGGCAGTTACGCCAGTAATAACCTTGAGTTCAACTTCGTCCTTTGCTGCAACAGCAGTAGCAAATCCATCTGCTGAAATCTCAACAACGTCACCAACTGCAAGTTCATAAGCTCTAACTACCTGAGTAGGAGCATTTGTATAGTTACTTTCCTTCTTAAACTCATTTGAGTATGTTTCCTCAATCATTGGAACCTGGTATACAAATAAGGCGTCGCCTGGATCAGCAACTTCAACGTAATAATTTCCGTTAGCTGCTACACCAACAACCTTTCCTGCGAACTTAGTAGGAGCTACAGCCTTGTAAGTATCTAACTCAATAAAATCACCCTTACCAACGAACCAACCATTGTCCACGAATTTCTCAGCAGCTTCAGCTAACTGAATGTTATAAATATGCTTTCCACCATTAGAAGCAAGAACCTTGCTTGGGAAAGCTACTGCATGTTTTGCAATACTAACCTGAATCATGTTTTATCCTCCTTAAATTTTTGCATTAAAAAAGACACTCAATTTGAGTGCCATTACAACGATTTATATTTTTTTGTTTTATTTGCTAAAAAGATTTCCGTAACGGTTATCCTTCTTAGACTTGTTTACATTAGCGAATACTTTTACAGTTGACTTTTTATGAGTTTTCTCGGTGGTAGCTGCAAAAGTCTTCATATTAGAATCTGCATAGATAAGTTTTGCTTCCTTCTCTAAATCTTCGAGAGAGTAGTTATCCATATTTGTATACAGTTTCTCAAAGTCCTTATTAACAAAATTTCCTTCTTCGTCCTTTTCGGAAATAGAAGCAAAATTTTCATTTGCAAGAATTTCCTCACGTTTTGCATGAAGTTCATTCTTTTCTACCGTCTCTTTAAACTCTTTAAGTGCAGCGTAGTTTGAACGCATAGACTGTAACTCTGCAAATTCACTATCTGTCAAAAGTTCACGATGTAAATTGTATCTTTCTCCATCAAAAGCTACATTATCACCGTCTTTTATATAGTTCTGACCGAAGATTTTATCACCATTCCAGTTCTCATATGTAAAATGATCATCGTAAACAGCGTTGATAAAGTACCACTCATTATCAGCATCTTCATACTCAGATAAAAGCTGATAAAGTGCATATCTTGTGTCTTCATGACTGATTTCATATGTACGAACAATCTTTTCAAAAGTCTGACTTTCTCCTTCATCACCATCTGGATTAGAAGATCCTTCACCATCACCTTCTCCATCATTGGAAGGCTCACCAGATTCTCCGTTATCTGAATTGTCTCCATCTGAATTGTCATTATCGAACATCTCAGCGAATTTTGCTTCAAGTTCCTCATCTGACATTTCTGCATAGTCAAATGTTACATCTTCAGCAGTCTTACCATATTTGGTAAGTAACTCTTCAAATTTTGTCATTTTGTTATTTGTTCCTCCTTCCTTTGATTTTTGATTTATATCAAAACTCTCAAGAATATTAGTTAATTTCTCTAAAGTTTCAACCAATTTATTGTCTGTGTTAAATGTTACTGTTTCCGTATTTACTGCGAAATCTTCAATTTTAAAATTACTTCCTGCCATACCAGGAGATACATCCTTCGACAGAAGAGTAAGACCTGATACATAAAAATCATCTAACTGCAATGTTTTATTAGCGGTATTAAATGATAACTCCCTAATACATAATTCCACCGAACAATCTACAGTTCCACGTCTATTCAGAATTTCAATTGCATCTTGACAATACTCATCGTATAAATAACCATACAAAACTGCACGATTTACGTTAGCGTCTTCATCATATTCAATAGTAGTCTTTGTACCATCAATAACACCGATAGGCTGTTCTTCATATACAACTTTGTCGTTACCATCTTTGTCAGTGGTCACATAATAATCATGGCTACCGAAGTCTAATTCATTATCTGAGTTGGTAGTGATATGTGCTAAAATTGGGCGAAAGTTTGCTGATGGGACATTTTCATTGAAAGATTCTTCGGAGATTTCTGATTTATTGAGATTGACATGATCGTGAAATGCACGACTGACGAATGGAGTAAGAGACTCTTTATGTTTATCTTCATCCTTAGAAGTTTTTTCAAAATTACCATTCATACGGACCATAAGTTCTTTACCGAACTCATTACTATCAAAATGAGCAAAATTATTTTTTAGACAGAATTTATACAGCTCATCAATAGACATAATTCGTCTTTTCTTCTTTTTTGGCATTATTTAACCTATTCCTCCTTTCTTAATTGATACACCACTCAAGATAGGAGAGTGGTTAAAATGTCAGCATGTTACCATACTGAATTTTTGTTATATCTATTTCATTTGAAAACCGAAACTTGTCAGTATTCAAAAATACATAAATACCATTAGAATTTTGTACCTGTTGATATCCTTGTTGAGATAAAAGAGTAGCAGTAGGAATATCTTGGGTCGTTATAAATTTCTGTTTCATAATCCATCTACTCCTTATTTATTGTTCTTATCCTGATCTTTTGTCTTGAGTCCTTCATCACTTAAATCTGATTGTTCTTTTTCTTGACCACCACCTTGATTATCACCAGATTGTGTGTATGACGTGCTAAACGGTTTAAGTTTTTCACCAAGATTCAAACAATCTTCCTCTAAGAAATTCATAGCAAGGGTATCTTTCTCAGATACACCATTTAATGTGTTGTATAAAATCTTGTTTGGAAGTCCATTTTGACAAGACTCAAGGATTGATTTCTTAAAGTCATCCTTCTGATAAATAGAGACATCAAAGAATTTAACTTTACAAGGTTCAGATATCCAACTAGATAAAAGTCGATTTACAATCGCTTGAATCTGTGGAATAAGAGTTGAAATAGAAAATGTAGAATCTGCAAGTACGCCATATTTAAAGGCAGTAGAATTCGATGCAGAGTTTAAATTTAATATCTGAGCACCACCAGCGGTATTAAGAATTTCCTTTGTAGCTTTTTCAACCTTTGTAACATCACCGGTTGCATCATCTGGAAAACTAATTTCATGTAATTCACCAGGAACAATAGCAGCAGATATATATGGTGGTAACGCTTCTTCAAGCATACGATTGAAATACTGAATCATTATATCTGGATTTACAGCCCAATCATCTACATCATTGCCCATAGTTTTCATTTCAAGCCACACTAATTTGTAAATATTGGCTGCTTGTTGAACCGCCTGATAATCAGAAGCATCCATAAGGTCAATCAATGATAAGAATATAGGAGTAAGTACAGGAACGATGGTTTCCCAATCCTCAGACCTGAATTTAATACATACATTGTATTCTTCAGGAATTAGCTGGTATTTTTCGTTTGTACTTTGATATGTGTTCCACATACTATTGAATGGCTCTCCCCAATATTCCAATAGTTCGGAATTTCGCTTAAAATAGCTCATATCCATTGCACATGCAAATGAACCATCAGGAAATACACCTGCAATTCTCATATATGATGGATCTAGCGGAAGTATAAACATTCCTTGTCCTTCAGTATAATAAGCACATCCATAAAATGCGTCTTCTCGAAGTGTTATAGATGCAGCTTTACGAAACTCATAATTTAATCCGAGAGTATCTACAACATCAACTGTCTCTTGATACTTTTGCAATGTTGATTTTACGTCATTATTATCTGAAATTATAAATGGGGGCACTATGTTACGAATAGATAAATCAATTTGATTTGCATAATATTTGCAAAGACGATAGTAGATTTCTGAACGATAATAAAGATAACGAGATAAACTTCTAAGACTTGCTTCACTAGAAGAAATGTTTTTAATATAATTTTTTACATCTTCTTTAGAATAATTACTGATTGTTGTGTATGTCTTGGATTTTTGAATATCTCGAAGACTTGTAATAGCACTTGTTGCATCTTCGTAGCGTTCAAGTTTACTTTTATTTTTCTCATACCATTCACGCATTTCATTTGCGGTTGGCTGTTTTGGAGTAGAAGAAGTGGTTTTTTTCTGCGAATTATTTATTTTAGCAGGTGCATTAGAAATTGCATCTACTTTCTTAGGTCTAGGCATATTTAATAATGCACCTCCTTAATTGTATTTTGCTTTACGGATTGTAAGCTTTGAAACTAATGATTGTGTATCTTGTGTCTTAGGTTTCAATTTTAATTCCAATTGACAAGCACACCAGAAATTATATGCGATAGAAGAGTATCTATCTTTTCTCATACCAGATATTTCTTTAACTTTTATCTGACCATTTTTAATTTCATGGTCGAGTTTAATTAACTCAAATACTGCCATTGTTGTCTGTATATATGGCAACTGTAACATTGCTTGGTCACGAATAGACATTTTAGAAAATCCTTTAACATTTTCTTTAAATACCTCATCAACATTTTGCTCAGGAATTAAGAAATCTATTTTCCCATTTTGTATCCCATTTCTCAGTAATACACAAATTTCATTATTAAATGCAGCCGTAGCTTTTACCGACCAAACAACCTTTTTTGCATCTTTAGCTTTACATCTTGCAGACATATCAGAATCATTACAACACATAAGAGCAGGATAGGTTTCACCCGTTTCACTATCGTATTGATCTTTGCATATAAAATCATATACGCCCAACCCAATACCATTTGTATCTAAAACAAGTTGAGTGCATTTGTATTTATAAAAATATCTCATTACAATAATCCCTAACTCATCCGTAGTTAATCCTTCAAACGAATCTGCAAAAACAAAATGAGAATTGTAAGACACCTCATCTGTTTGTATAGCACTGTTAATAAAAATACTAGAAGCATCGTTTTGTTTCTTCTTTGTAGAAGCCATCAATGCAACATCGACTGACATAATTCGTTCTTCCGTGTCTGATAATTGAGGAACGATAATGCGATCATTATAAAATTTTAATGGCATAAAAGCATTTTTAATTTTTCTTCTCTTTGATATTTCATCAAATTGAAAAAGACTACCATCTATATCACCAAACCATAAGCAGTCCATTTCCATTTGCCAAGAAAGAGGATTGAAACTTGTTTCTTCCATCTCATCTTCGATAGCAGAAATATTTAACAATCCCTCTTGGACTGATGCCTGATAAGGAAGTCCTGTGATGAAGTAGCGTTTTGTATCTTCTAACATTGCAACAGTAAAATCTTTTGCCTTATCCCAGCTCCAATGAGACTTTAACCAACAGGACGACAAATATATTTCTTTGTTTCTTTCCTGTAAATGTCTATATTCTTTCTTATCGAGATATTTAGGATGACGTGGATCTGCAAGGAAACGTCTTAAAACTGTATCCAATACTTCTTTGTCAACCATGCGAAATTCATCTACGATTATGCAAGTCGCACGTGCCGATCTTGAGTTTGGTGAAGAAGTCCTCGTTTTTATCCATGATCCGTTCTTGAACTGTATTGTTGCATCATTTTGTCCTACATGACAAAATTCAATTTCGCTTGCTAAGATTACTGAATCACGCATAAACATATCTTGGATCTTGAGTAGAACCTCATTCGCCTGTTTTAATGTCCCAGAACTCACCACTATAAACGATTTCGGCATCAGAACACAAAGTACGCAGCAGAAGAGTGCAGTTAGGAAAGTTTTTCCTTGACCACGAGCTGCGAGGTACATAGTAAAATTATTATGAAACATTTCATGGATAATTATTTTTTGGAATGGTTTAAGATTTATTCCCAAGACCTCAGATATATAGCGATTTGGATTAGCTCTATAGTACGCACATCTCCAAGCGACTGTTTCCATAATTCGCTGTTCTTTATCAAGGTCAAGTTGTTCTTGAACAGTTAAAGTATCACTCATTTAAGTCACTTCCAAATATCTGATCATACATAGACGGAGATGTTTCGTCTTCTTCATATTCATGTTTCTTTGCGGAATATTGAGATATATAAGAATCATATTTTTCAGAATAGCCATTTTTAAGTCCCATCATTTTAGCAAGATGTCCACGCATAAACACGTCTACATATTCAGAGATATGGTCAACATCTTTAAAATCCTCATCTGGTTCTGGAATTGGTTTAGACTCTTCCCATTTGGCGATAAGCTGTCCAAATGTTTTGGCTTCTGTGAGAGCGTTTGAATTATTTTGAGATGGCTTAATTTGCAATGAAGTCATTACATCTTGCAAGCTCTTTAATAGGTCTTTTGTATCTTTTCCTTCTTTTTGAGCCTTATCTATATTTAATTCAATAAAGCATATTTGTTTATACAAAACTTCTTGTCCCTTATTTTCGCAAGGATACCTCTTAATCCAATCCTGATATTCGTTTTCAAGAAACATAAGGTCTTCATTACTATAATTTCCAAATCTTTTCTTCGCAGCACGTAATGTTTTCTGAACAATTTTAGTATTTACCTCTGGATTACTTTCGTCATCATCAGATAAAAATACAGAATCTTTATAAGTTTTTTGACTATAATCATTTAGGCTTCTACAAATCACTATCCACTGTTGAACAGCAGTGCTTCTTATTTTTTCTCCTGTTTGTTCAGAGAGTTTTTGTAGCTGCTCATTATAAACATTTTCATCAAAATACCAATTAAGTCTTCTAAATGTTTCTATGGTTTTTTCACGATTATCAGTTCGTATATTATTTTTTTTGTCATAGTCAGTACATTCGTTTAATATACATTCCTTGCAAGCATAATGTTCAATACCATCAGGACTTGTTTTAGAAGAATAGAATGTTGCTGCACTTTTCCATTGTCCACAATGGCTACAATATATTAGCTCATTGTTCATAATACGCTGATAGAAATTTGCAAGCTTTTTATATTCATTTCGCAAATTCACAACTGTAATTTTCTTTAGTTCAGCGTCTGAGATTGGTTCTAAAACTTTAGCCATTGTTTTACCTTCTTTCCTTTTATTCCAATAAAAAAGAACTAACTTACATAAGCTAGTTCTGGATATTTATATTTCCATATATAATTTTTATTTAATTCAATACCTTTCTCATTGTCTCCGTAAAGACCGAGCTTTCACAAACCAATAATTACCACGCATGATATACATTGGTACAACTGCCATCCGTAGATGCTTGTGGGCGTAGGGCGGTAATAGGTGATGAGCCTACATATTCAAGACCAGTATGCATCCTAGTACAAATCTTTTTACATCAGGCTTACCACATAATGATCTGTAGGAGATTCGGACTCCTGTTGCCGCCGTGAAAGGGCGATGTCCTAGACCGCTAGACGAACAGACCTTATAGGGTGGGAGAGTACCACCCATTAAATTATAAAGTCTGTTCGACAGTCTGTTCAAAAGTAGTAACATGACTTCTTGCAACATCAAGTAATTTCTTAATCTGTGCAATAACTTTTGTTTCGTAAAGAATAATCTTTGCCATTGCTAAATCATGTTTATCTGTAAATACAGTACTATCTAACTCAGCATCAACAATTTTGTTTGCATCAACAGATAAAGACACTTCAAAATTTTCATCAATGGTAAACTCTTTGTTGTTCAAATTAAGAGATACCTCAACTGCACCTGGATCAGATGAGATAGTAGGAATTTTATCAGTAATTACAAATTTATCCTTAAAATCAATATCTGCATATCGCAAAATCTGAGGTGTATCTTTTAACATTTCAATTTCTGCATCGGCAGTAACAGTAGCTGTGCCAAATTCTGTTGGTTTAATTACTGTGGCATAGATATCATTTTCAATACTTCTTTCAGGTAAAATTTTCATATTATTCTGTTACCTCCTCACTCAATAAATTGTAAAATTCTTTTAATCCGCAAATCATATTTTTAATGGTAGACTTTGACAAATTACACTGTAATTGTGGTAAATTCATATCTGTGTCATTTACTTTAAAAACAAGACAATTGTTATCAAAATCAATACTCATACTTGCTTTTGTCTGATTTCCAATAAGCATCTGTAAAGCTTTTAAAGTTTTACCATTATCACTTGTAATACTTAATACATCACCAATTTCTAAGTCATTTTCCGTAACTTGTAAATAAGCCATTATATCTTCTCCTTTCTTTTATTTTTGTTTCCTTTTAATCATTGAGTTGCGGAAACAGGACTCGAACCTGCATACTCTTGGTTATGAGCCAAGTGAGCTTCCATTACTCGTCATTCCGCAATAATAACAGGAGAGGAGCGACCTCCCCATATTATATAGATTGGTAAGATCTACTGCCGATTGATTACCAGTCAACCGACAAAGAGAATGTTGAAAATTCTCTGAAATAGATGGCAAACGGGTTTCAAAAAACCATCACAAACCCAGATTTGCAATTCTGGTAAAGTCATTATCACCCGTTTATTCTTTATTATTCTCCACATATTTTCAGTCTTCGGAGCAAAGACTAGTTGATAAGGTTTTGTATCTCTTATCCGATAGACCGCCTAGTAGTCATTCACTAATGGTTCTCATTAACGTAGAGAAGCACGAACATCTTCTCATTTCTGAAGGTTGATAGATACCGATAATCCTAGATGTCGATAGGAAAGAAATAGGACTTACGATGCTACGTGAATAGCAAATGCCAAGATGTGTTACTTTTATATTCTCTGTTTGATAGTGAAAAAATAATGTTAGACAAAAGCTTCATCGGCATCCTCTGTATCTTCACGAATTACATACATCTGAGTTGTTTCGGAAGATTCGTGTCCCAAAAGTTTCTGTGCTGTCTCCAATGCACGATGGTCATAACATACCAGATTGGTCGCACGACTTCTTCGGAAATTATGTGGAGTTGTTCTCCTACCAACAATTTCAGAAAATTCATTTATGCACCAATCATTGAATGCACTATATCCAATCTGTCGTACCTTTGAACCATCTTTAGTTTTTACAACAAACATATAAGGACAATCATCTTCACCACGCACTTCAAGCCATTTCTTTAATGCGTCCATTACATCTTGTCCAAACTGCAATTTTCTAACCTTACCAACGGCACTACGTCCCTTGCAGCGAATTTCATGTGTTTTATAAGATACAGATTCTACTTCTTGTTCCTTGCCATCCTCATCGACAATTGTTACAATTTTCCTCTTAGGCTCATAATTAATAACCTCTTTAAGCAACTGTAAGCTCTCTGCGTGTCTGCATCCAGTAGAATATGTAAACTTTACATATGCTAATTTCTGCCATTCTTCACGTTCAGCTAATACTAAACATAAATGATCCATTTCATCAGGAGTCAATGGTTCTTTTGCAAAAACCTTGCCTGTTTTTGGTACTTGCATCTCCGCAGTTACATAATTACGGAACGTAGGATAGTCCTCATCGTAGAAATTCTCGATGAATTTATTCAATGCACTGACAGAAGACTTTTTAAATTTAATCGCAGCTTCAGATAGTCCACGATTAGCAAGAAAATTCATATAGCGAAGAAATTCTTTCTTTCTAATTTCTATGCAGTTTTTGTTATTCAGATTATTTTTAACCCATACGAAGAATATCTTTAATGCAGACCTATAAGCATGTAAACTATGTGGTGAAAGATGAGTCTGATTACTGAGGTAATCTTCGACCATATTCCTATTAAACTCATTAACCTCTGCCCATTCCTCATCTGTAACTGGATCTAATTTATCTGCTATTTTACCATTCAATAATCTCACTTCCTTTCACATATAAAAAAGAAGTAGGATAGTTGTAACTAAGCTACTTCTTGTAAAATCTCATTTATTTTATTTTGCAATATTTCTTTATAACTTCCATTTTTCATTTCAGATGAAAACAGAAATAGATAATTACATTTGTTCTCTATAAGTATTTTTTCTTTGTATAACATTTTCTGTTGATACTCTTGATGATGTTTGTACTTGTATTCATAATGTCTCCAATCTGCTGTATCATTAGGTATAACACCTGCAATTTCAACATATAACTTTTTACCATTAGGCAAAAGCATACAGTAATCACAATTTGTTTTTCGTTTCTTATCACTATTGGTAAAAGTCCTATACATTACATCTCTAAAATATGATTTGTTATATTCATATCCAAGAGAACGTATATATGTAGAAAAATCAAATTCCATAGTTGATACAGCACGTTCACCATCATCAAACGTGTATTTAAAACTAAAATTATTTGGATTCATTTCAAATCCAAGACTTTTAATATAAGCAAATATATCTAAACCTTCACGCTTAAATGCTTTTGTCATTGATTTATGTTCAATATTATTTTTATGATACAAACCACTTTCTAAATCTTGCCATGTAAGAAATTTTCTACCAGTTTTCTCATATAAATTATTTAACGCTTCTGTAATAGTATTCCTATAATATTCAAATGGATAAAGAGGTTTATCTGTTGGTGTAGGCATGAGACCAATTTCTTCTTTAGCTTTATTAAGACCACCAAACATTCTTACCAATATAATCATTGAAAAACCAGTTTTCTCAAGTGAAATATCTTCTCGTAAAATTGGTCTACCTAATTCTTTCTCAAGATTTATAAGTGCATTCGCAATATCTTCTTTTTCTTTTTTGAGCTTATTGCTTTCATAGCCACACCAACGCACGAAATCATCATATGTTTTTACATTTTTATCTGGACAATATTTTACAAACCAAATAGGATTTGGCAATCCATATTTGTTATTCATTAACTCATTTTCGCATAAAGCATGACCAATATTATCGCTTACTTCTTTAAATCTTTTGACATATAAATCATAATCTTTACTTTCTGTCCTTACGTGAGAAACTTTACCAAACTGTAACAGAAAATCATTGTAGGTGATACTATTTTCTTTTAATACACGATTAATAATTCTTCCTTGTGGCATATTATGTTTAGAATCGCATTTTGAATATACTGGTACTTCACCGTAAGTATCAATAAATTGATTATACAAAATAACTAAATCGTCATAAGTTACTTTAGTAGATTGAACTTCTTTATCTCCAACCTTTAACATTATAATTGCTGACATATTTTTACCTTTACCCTTTCACCTTACCCAATACCAATAAAAATAGAATGGGAGAGAGGGGTAAGGTAATAAACTCTGCTCAAATCGGTTTGCAACTCCGATTTGTCCCATTCCATAAATCCCACAATCAGCTATGACACCAATCATGAGCACATATATTTATTCTCTGTTTCCATCCATAGAAACATCAAATTAGTGGGCAGGGTTGGACTCGAACCAACGAAGCCGAAGCACCCGATTTACAGTCGGGAGTAATTGCCGCTATACGACCTACCCATACAGAAAAAGAGTGTGTAGCATATACCACACACTCTTAATAAATCACTTGTTTAATTCTTCAAACAGTTTATTTAACCTACCAATTCTATCCCATGCTTCTGCAATACTATCAAGAATGTCGGCTTCGGTGTTCTCAATTTCCTCACCATTTTCCCAAGACCATTTGTTTCTTTTAGTACAATGATAACAAGTACATTTCCCATCATTGTTATTGTTACTGTAATCATTTCCAGTCTGTACTTCGTATCTTATAGGAGTGCTAATATATTCAAGTACCTTTGAATTACAATTATCAGCAATATAACAAATATAGGATTCCTCTAAAATATAACCATCCTTACGTTTCATCGGTTCAATCCAAAGTTCATTATCATAAATACTAACCGAATACTCATCATAATATCCACTGAAATCAGGATGAGAAAATTCAGTAACAGAGTAGAGTGGATAACCCATCCCAACTAATTCACTAATAATTTTCTTTGCTTCGTCATACTTAGCAATATATGTGACAGCAGGAGTATAGTCCGATATGCTATCCATATTATCTTTTATCTCATCATATTTATCAGCTAAAGCCATTGCCAAATCTTCATAATCATTAAATTTTAAAGTCTTTATAATAAACACATCCCTTCAAATTAAGCGTTCTTTACAGCATCCTTAAATGCCTTGCCAGCCTTAAACTTAGGTGCTTTTGAAGCTTCAATATGAAGTGCCTCCCCTGTAAGTGGATTCCTACCTTCTCTAGCAGCTCTCTCAACTGTTTCAAATGTACCGAAGCCAGTAAGAGATACCTTCTCGCCATTAATAACTGCGTCCTGAATTGCCTTAATTGTTGCATCTACAAATACTGCTGTATCCTTTGCAGTAACACCCTCTAATGTCTCTGATACTGTTTCCTTAACTACCTTTACTAAATCTGTCTTTGTCATAATTTTAAAATTCCTTTCTTTTTCCTAAATTGATTTGTTTTTTGTAATATAAAAGAGGGTAGCGTCCATATAAGGTGCACTCCCTCAAAGTGGCTTTGTCAGTCAAATATAAATCATCAAAATGATGGTAAAACATACAAAAATTCCATTAAAATGATGATATTCTAAATTTTAATTGTATTACAGCAGTGACACTATAACACTCCTCTAAATCGGACTACTCAAAAGTAGAAGAGTAGTCCTATTCTCATAGTCACTTATGCATAATATAAAATCCAAGTCACTCGTACTTGGTCTACTTTGTCTTGAAATTAGTATTTCTACGTTAATTCAATAGGGTAATAAGCTTTTATTCCCTTATTCGTACAAATACATACCATTTGAGATGGTTTTCCTGTTAATCTTTTTTCAATTGTGTAAGAATCGCCACATCCAGCAAGAGAACCACCACGAATCATTTTTACACCATTTGTTTCATCAACTGAACATACATGTAAATGACCAAATGTAATTGCATATGGAACGAATCCTAGAGCAAGACACAAGTTCTGTACTCCTGATTTATTAAATCCATCATAATCTCCATGAACTGCTATGTACGACTTACCTCTAATATCAATATCAGCAATACCGGTGTCAATATTCCTATGTAAAACATGGAAATTATCAATATGCTTTAAAGATAATTCAACTGCCCAACTGATAATATCATCTAGTCGTTCATCATGAATAGCATCTTCTTTTCGCTCAATCCTTGTATGATTTCCAGATACATTTGACAAAAACACATTTTCAAAATGCAGACTTAATTCATAACAAAATGATGATACTAATTCAGTAGCGTTTTTAACCTGTTCAATAACATTTTCACGATTTGTTACCTGAATACTCTTATGAATATTTCCAGAAATAAGATCTCCTTGTAAACTTACATAACACTTTCGAGAATTATGTAAGTCACGAATTGATAGCACTTCATTTAATAACTGATTAAGCCTATCTTTAGCGATATCAGTATTGTATTTACCAAAAATAGAATCAAATGTTTGACCAATATGTAAATCACTCAAAATGATTAACATATCATTGTCTGAATCAATCGAAATGGTATTATGAGTATCAAAATTCGTTCTTCCAAGTGATGTCAACTCATCTTCGAGTTTATCAAGTTTTTCCTCAACTCTTGCGTCGGCATAATTCTGTTTCTGCCACGCATTCCGTTCATCTCTAAACTGTATTTTCTTACGTTCTAACTCACGCTTCTGAACTTCAATTTCCTTAATCTGTTCATCAGAATCAGTAAATTTACCTCTATTAGCATTTAGCATTTTGTTGAAAGCTTGAAACTGTTTGCGGAATTTTGATTCCGTATACTCAGTACCAAGCAACTCATTTAATATATTAGCCACATCCTGCCATGAGCCAATTAAATCTTTATCAGAGCACACTCTATAAATAAGTTCTTCGTCTGATTCATTTTCAAATCTTTTATAAGAAGTTATGACAATCACACTCCTTACTCTTCATCAGACGGAACATCCAGCTCCTCATCTGTCTTTAATGCAACAGTAAAATCAATTACCTGATTCTTAAATGAAGTAAGCAGATCAGCTACCTTTACTTCCTGTTCCATATCATTCTCATCTGTATATGTAATAGTAGTACAATCCTCTGAGAGTGTACCTGCCTTTACTGTTAATTTGTCAGTAGTTGTTCTTGTAAATTTTAATTTACTAGATGCCATTTTTAAATCTCCTTTTCTTTCCAATAAAATAGGAGAGCAGTATGCCCTCTTTAAATAATTTCATCAATTGTACAATCTTTACCAACAATACAATCGCAAACACCAACTGATTTAGCTTCTTCTGGATAAAAATACCATTCAACACGATATTTCTCATCATAAAGCTTCTCATCAATTTTTGTCTGAGTCATAATATAGTTTTTAGTATGAACTTCAACCTGACCAGCTTCAAAATCAACACGATCTTTCATTTTAGCTGTTGAATCCCATGCAAAAGAAGAACCGTCATGCATTAAAAAGGTACTATTTGACATAGCAAAACGTTTCTTACCCGCAATAAAGATTAAAAACCCCATTGAATAACAATATCCCTGATTAATCGTATAAACAGGTGTTTTACTTACGAGAATGGCATCAATTAAAGCATAGCCATTTGGAACTGAGCCTCCATTTGTATTCACATATAATAAAATCGGTTTTCTCTTCTCTACGGGGATATCTTTATCAAGACGGTTATATCTAAGAATATGATATACAATCTCGTCAACTACATTAGAATCAATCACATAGTTAATATATAGTCGTCTTTCCTCAAGGTCTTCCATATTGTACTGGTCGCCTTGATATAATGTAATATTTTTCTTAATATCTTCCATACGAGTTACCTCATTCTTTCATAATATTTTTATTAAATTGTAAATTTTAGACTAGAATTAGCAATAACAACTCGTGTTGATTTACATTTCTTTTCAAATTCCTTATCTAATTCTTTTTTCAAAGTCTCTTTTGCTAAATTAGAGCCATGATGCAAAATAACTTTTTGACAATTAATTGATGTATAATTTTCAACTAACTGCTTAAATGGTGCATGACCAGACATGGATTTTAATGAATATGAAGCACATCTACACGGATATTCTTTCTGGTCAATTGTAATAGAGCGTCTTTTATTGTCTTTTAAAACTGATGCGAGACTTCCTTCTGTGCTAAATCCAACAAATAGAATGGTGGCATTTGGATTAGGGACATTCTGTTTTAAATGATATCTAATTCTGCCAACTTGACACATTCCACTTGTACTCAATATCAAGCATTCTTCATTGCTCGTAACAAGAATTTTGCTATCTTCTGGATCTTTTACGAAAGTGAACATGTTACTTTTGAGCATTTCATCAAAAAGATATTTATCTTCTCCATCCAAACATCTCAAATAATCATCAAAAATTTTAATTGAAAGTGGTGAGTCAATATACACATGTGGTTTCCAGTCAGAATTTTTGTACATCTCGTAAACCATAAGGACTAATTGTTGAATTCTGCTTTGAGCAAAGCTTGGAATAATAACCCTCCCATGCATTTCATGGATTTGGGTTTCAATAATAGATTTGAATTTTTCTAAATCATTTTTACGTTCTTTATTGCCTGTTTTTATTTCTGGCTTGTCACCATATGTAGATTCACCTATTACCACATCAGCTTTGTCTACCTGTTGATATTCTCCAACAAAATGATTATCTACAATTTTATTGCCAATATCTCCTGTGACAAGAATAGTTTTTGTAAGACCATCAATAGTGATATATAATTTTACCTGACAACTACCAAGTAAATGTCCACTTGGAGTTAATTCAAAAGCAATTTCATTATTGATAACCACCTTCTCATTCATTGGATATTCCAAGGTGTATTCAAGCATTTTATCAACATCTTCTTTAGAATAAAGTGGTTGATAGTTTTTATTGTGCTGCGAATTTATTAACTCAACATCACGTTCACTAATGAAAGCTGAATCATAAGCCATGTCTTTTAATACTTCTTTTGAGCCACTAGAAATAATAGTAGCACCACGACAGCCTTCTTTATATAACCGTGGATTTAATAAACAATGATCTCCATGATTATGAGTTATGAAAATAAAATCAATATCTTTGGGTTTAAATTCCTTAAATTTTCTATTATTTACAAGAAAATCTTCATAACGATTATTTGTTTGATGTAATCCACAATCGACAAGCATTTTATAGTTTTCAGTTGTAATTAAAATAAGACTTCCAGTTACATCTTCAGATGAAGGAGAGTCTACAAAAGAAATACGAATAGTATTTTTCTTTTTCTTTCCGATGGTATTCACACCACCTCTCATTTTATTTCTCTACTTTTCTTAATAGAGATAAATTTCTTGCTGACTCACACAAATAATACTTATGTCTCCCATTAAGTTTACCTGTCGAGCTAATACCCTCATATCCGAATGGGATACCCATTTTATTAAGTTTGAGAGCTGTCTGTTTACTAATTAATAAAATAATTTTCACTTCTTTCTTGATTTATTTTCTGCCGAATAGCAGAAGAGAGTGAGCGTGGAGGGATTTGAACCCATCGACAACTCGATTAAAAGTCGAGTGCTCTGCCAAACTGAGCTACACACTCAAAGAGAATAATCGGCAACCATGCTGCAAGAACAGTAGTACAGTCACCGATCTATAAGAAAAGAGGTACGATATGAATTCCAAAATCTATCGGATATTTAAAATAGAACTGAAAATGTTCTCATATTTTCAATCAATTTGATATATCTATACGAATATAGATAAGCTTTATAATCTTCAACAATTGAAAATTGTTCATTCTTCTTTTTGATAATTTTCTATACCAATTATACTTTTTCAGTAAGTTTTAAATTCTATTAAGAATCTTCACGCCACGTATAACAAAATACTGAACTTTTAATATATCAAACTGACAGAATTACAAAATAACAAAGTAGCAAATAGCAATACATATAACGACCGTTAAAGTAATTTCCCTCAAACATACAGGAGTCCTAATAATATGCAATATATATGAAATATTTTTGCTTTTTGTTTTATATGTAATATTTTGCATTTTAAGCAATGCATTATTTACTATTTTTTAATATTATATGGCTAATATCCATCCTTGCAGCGTTATAGTTCATCTGCATCTGAACCGATTGACAATTATAAAAATCAATTTCAGCCCTATTGTAAACATCCGATAGAAGAGTGGTGTGTGGGAATTAACCCACAACCAAATCCTCAAAAGAATCATTTACATCAAACAATGGTGTAAAATCAACCTGTGTTGTGATTTCAATTTCATCAAGCTTTGAAGAAATCTCGTCACATTCCTTGTTGTATTTCTTAATCAGACCTTTGACACTATTTCTGTCAAAATCAATGGATGTTTTGGAAATAATCTGGTAAGAATAAGGTTTCTGCTCATTATTAATATCAAATTTATAATCCTTTCCCATCGACTGTGTTTCACTAGATTTAATAGAAACGATTGAATTTAGTGTATTCACAAATGACTGTTTCTTTTTATTCATAGCAACAGCATTGTCAATATTAATTTCTGTTCTCGCCTTTGCATCTGCAATTGCTGAGAAAAGTTTTTCCTTCTCATTGATAACCTTAACCACAAAGTCGATTATATCATTTGGCTTAAAATCTACATCATATGGTTTCTGAACCGCAACTATTTCATCCTGTGCATCTGGATTAGCCTTAGAGCGTAAATGATTCTGCTCTGTGGTTGTTACAAATCCTTTGTTTCTAAGATATGTGTCTGCTGTTATTAGAAGACGGTCAAGATAGTTTGCGTAACGATATGATTCCTTTAAATTCATGTTTATTTCTCCTTTTATTCCAATAATGTGTTTACTTGTTACACTATTATATTCTCTGTTTTATCAGCAAGAAAAGCTGATTTCATTCTAAATCTGCAATGCCACTCAAAAGAGCAGCAGAGCAGATATACAAAGATTGTCGGTTTGTTTCTTCCATGACAATCGTTTTTGTATCATGTTTTTTATGAATATTTCACTATATCTACATTTAAGAAAAATGAATTTTTTGTGGAAATGTGCCAAAAAGCCTTATAAATCAAGTGTTTTCAGAGTTTTAAGAAACTTCACACATTGAGGTTTCTCTTGATTTCCTCATACTATTCCTTTGCCATTCGAGTTGTTTTTCTCTTGCACAATACTTACAGTACTTATCATTTGTACCTTTTATCTTGATTTTTCTTCCACATCCATTTGCACACTGTTTATATCCCTTTTTAAAATTTCCTATGTACTGATTACCAATATTTTCAAATTGAGTTACTTTATAAGCAATATCATCATCAGTGTCTCCTAAATCTATTTTGATATTAAGATTATTCACCTTTTTCCCGAAATGAATATAACCATTACTATATAACTCATGTAATAATTCATTCTTTTTATCAGATGAGAGAGTAATGTTGGCGAGTTTAAATACTTCTGAAAGACCTTTTGAGTCTTTTTTATTTATCCATCCTTCACTATTCATATATCTTGCAATAGCAAATAATGTAAACATAAATTTCTTTTGGCGATCATTTGGAAGATACTCCACGACTTTTAATTCTTTTTCATAGATAGGAACATATTCAAGCTCCCTAAAGAGATTTTTTGATTCTGAATCATATAAATCAATACATGTTTTTTTGATTTTATTGGCATATCTATATTCCTGATATCCTTCAATATTGAATCCAAGCATCTTTTCTTTGACTGTATCAATTAGAATATTTGGATCTTTACCTCTATCAAAATAATACTTAGCAATCAATGTTATCAGATATCCATTCGAGATATTGTCTGGTTTATTACCAGACACTAATATCTCTCTAATATATTCTTTTTCATTCAGTATATACAACTTCTTCCTCCATTTCTTCTAAACGCTTAATAATTAGTTCTCCAATACAATCCCAACAAAACTGTCTATTACCTTTATATCCATAAGTCATATCAAGAATGATGTTCATACGTTCATCATCATTTGGACATATTTCTTCGGCTTTCTTCTTAAACATTTCAACCATACTTGCACGTTGATAATATTTATCGAATTCGTCCTGTTTATCAAAGATATCAGTTCTATTTAGCTGTATTCCTTTTTCTTTTCCCTGTTTCTTTTTATATTCCTTAACACATTCACAATAATATTGCTCAAGTTCTCGAAGTGCTTGTCTATGTTCTTCAGTACAACGTCTTTTAACCTTCAATGTATTATAATCAAATGAAGAGTCCTTATGTAATTGAGATTTGTAACCATCTAACTGACTTTCAACATATTTACAAATCTGATTCATGGAACAATTTCCTGTACCAACTGGCATTTTTCTTTCATACCAAAATAGGAAATCTTCTTGTTCTTTTGTAAGGTCATCTTTATTATACAAATCTTCGATAGAACATTTATAAATAGCATAACACTTAGCATTACTTTCTTTGATATACTGTTTGTATTGTCTTTTAGTTTCATCATAAACATAAATCATAAAGTAGGGCTTTCTGTATGCGCAAAGCGATTGCAAATATATATTCTCTCCGCAAGCACCTAAATTATACCAACTACTTTCCATTGGTTTTGCAATGATTCCCTTAATTTTGTCCAACTCATTTTGTTGATAAAGCTGACCACATTCTATTCTATATTCTAATTCTTTATATTCAGGGGAATCTTTCTCGAAATGAGATTGAACTTCCATCATAGATGTGACATAATTAGTGATTGTTCCAACTTGATTTCCCATACCTGCTTTATTTGTCTTTTTAACGGCAGCTTCAGTGACAACAATTTTTTCCGCATCCCGTTGAACACATTCGATAGCAGGTAAGTATCTATAACGTCTTTTCATAACTGGATTATTAGTAGAAAAATTCAGATCCGAGTCCCAATCTTCCCCATTCTCAGCCATACAAAATGAATCCCAACCGTTTATAATCATGATAGTATTCATATATTGATACCAGTACTGACATTCATCCGAATTATTGATATTACACATTCGAATATTATTATGACTTGTCATTGGGCTTCTAAAGAGTACAATTTTATCTTCATTTTTATCAATCCAAAATTTTGAATAACATTCATTTGCTTTTAATAATCCTGTAACTTCCAAACCACAAATAGATTGCATAAGAGCAAATGGATCACCACTTGCAATCTGATAATTACCATTTACAAATAATTTACCAATTTTCGCATCATTCATTTTTTTCTTGATATATCTATGTACAGAGTCGATTATATATGGATCTCCCAACATATATTCGCTTGTATACAAAGCACGTTGCCATGAATTTACATCAGTATTTTCGTTAATACCAAGAAATTTAACAGTAGAAGAGTAGTCACCACACATAGCATCTTTTAAATAGTTGATTGTTGGTGCGCACAATTCCTCAACATCTTCGTCTGTAAATTCATAAGACTGAAGATATTGGTAATTCAATTCTCTCTGTTCTTCAAGAATATGTGGTGAAATTTTTGTTACAGAAAATCCGTATCCACATTCCTTATATGCATTCACATATTGCTCAATATTATCATACGCTCCCCATAATTTAAGAGAAGACTCTGTGACAATCATTTCACATTGACGAATATCTTGCATATTTCCCCAAATATCTTCAATCATATAATTACCATTATTGTATTTTTCAATAAATTCATAAATAGGGAACGGATAGAGCATTCCTTTGAGCCATGCGTTTCTCAAGCACACACCGCCAGGAATATAATCAAGACCTAAAGATTCAGCTACTCGCTGCATATATTGTATAGTACAAAGATTAAAACCGTCAGATACATTGTTTTCAAGAGCTTTATCTTTAATAATTTCTCTTGTCGGTTCTTTTGAATCGCCACCATCATCGAGTGATATAACATCTGCAAAATATTGTGTAATACAATCTTTTACAACTAAAATTCCATGTGGATCACAAATCGGTTGTGATGCAGAACATGTTAATGCTTTGTAAGCTTCGTATTTTGCAGGAACTAATTTAGCATCTGGATTTCTCTTACATTCACATAATTCATTTAATTTGTCAATGTATTGTGAATTGCAGAAGAGAAGAGTATTGTTTTTTAATCCACCAGTAGTTCCGACAAAGCGTTTATAATTAACACCATTTATGGTAACACCTTTTTTACCAGTCACTCTTGCAAAATCAGATTTTTTATCAACAACTACCTGTATAAATATCTTTGAAAAATCAATACTCCAAATAGGTTTTTCTAAAATCTTATTTGCCATTATGCGGAACTCTTGAGCTTCAAACAGTGATATGAGTTCTTGATATTTGAAAGCCTCTTCTTTGGTAATCTGTAAATCCCAATTAGAATACTTTAGTTTATTTGTTCCAATTTTAAAAATCTCATATTGAGGTACGCTAATACCAGCCATAAATCCTCCTTTTATTTTTTATTTATTATGTTTCACTTATATATTCTCCAAATGAAATTTCTATTTACTCATCATTTTCATCCATAGTTTTAACCTCATATCCCAACCACTTAACTAAATCTCTACATGAGTGCCAACAGTCCCAATGTATATACTCTTCATTATCATTCTTTATATATTCATTGCCACTATATATTCCATCTCCACAAATAGAGCAATAGTGCTTGCACTTAGGTAGTATATAATTAGGACAGCCGACAGCATGACCAAAATCTCTATGACAAAATTCACACGGCATAAGCTTCCTCCATTATTAATTTATCATCTTTTACTGCCTGCATTAAATTCTCATACACAAAACCATCATTGGTTGTATAGTAAATGTACTTAATCCCCATATCCTTAATAGCAGTCATACAACTAGGACATGGACGTGACATTCCATAGTCCTGATCTTTTCGGATTCTATATATGTACAATCTTATCTTAGAGAAATTTATATCCAGATTTCGGATAGAATTGAGACAATTAATTTCTGCATGAATTTTTGGCGAGTAATAAAATTTCTGTGGATGCATTCTATATTTATTATAATATTTTTGCATTGGGTGCGTCTTTTCAAGATTACATCCAACACCTATTATATTATCCTTATATACTGCAACACATCCAATATGCGTCTTACTAAAATCTGATATCATAGCCGCATGACGAGCCTTGTCAAAATATCTAAAATCGTTCTTACTTATCATTCTGCGACCTCAACATTTCTTCACCAACATCAAAGTTTCGCATCATATTAGAGTAACGCTGCTTATAATAATCAAAATCACCTGTATTATTCTTATTATCTACATACTTCATGATATCATTACGAATAGTTTGCATAGTTGAATCAAACACTATGTTTTCAAAATTCTCCATCATATCTAATAAATATTCAGTATTCCTACGAACATATAAGGTAATAGAGTAGTTATTAGACTCCTTATTCCATTTAGTCATTGCTGTTATGTAGTATCCATCGCCTAAATCAAGTTCAATTACTAAATTTGCTGTGTTTTCATATCTCATTATTATTAAATCCTCCTAAAATTTAAAATTAAAATTCTTACGACAAGTCTCATCAAAAGACCAATCGTTAATTATGCGGTCTGCCCATGATAATGTCTTTTCATTTCTTGCAAAGTCTGTTATAAAATCACCTTTATCAATACGTCCACCATATGTATTTGCATATTTATGGTTCTTTGATTCGATAGTTACTCTTGTTGTCATATAATTTGTTCTCCTTTTTGTTTGTAAAATTTTTGCTCATTGCAATCAACTCCTTTGAGTGCTGCGTTAATTGGTTACATAGGTTTATTCTCTGTTTTATTTACGACTTATTGCCGTTTTTGATTTCTCCAAAAGAGTCTACATTATAGATTTCTAACATCTTAGCAATAGCCCATTCAATTTCTTGCTCATATCCTTCTTTATTAAGTACATATATATTTGGTACATTTTGTGGTGGTTTCTTTGGATTAGGTTGAACACTACCAACTTCTTTTTTAATTAGAAGTGGTTCTTTGTCGCCAATAGAAGATGTGAGATATTGAATACATTGATTGATTGTATCTTTTGACATAGAAAGTTCTTTTGACATAGATTCTATACTTCGCCAAAAAGCTTCTGGTTTAGTTTCAGGGTTATACATAGTTTCTTCATTATCTTTATTTTTGGGACGAATGAAAATATACGAATTAATATAAAGAAAAGCCATTAATATATTCTCTTTATTAATACTAGATTCGTTCATCATAATAAAATCAAGCTGAGAAGATGTGATTTTTGAGAACTTATCAACAGCATCAAAATTTTCAGGAATGATCTTAATTTCAATGCCAGTATCATATCCAAGCGTGTCAAGATCCTGTTGAACTTCAATCATTTTGTTGTTAATCATATATTCCAGTACATCAAGAATTTCTTGAACAGCTTTCGGTCTGCGTTTGTGTGTCTTGTATCCGTAGAAATTTAAAACTTTTCTAAGAGTAATCCAACTATAGTCTTCGTAAGACCTATATTTATCAATAAGGATGTAAGTGATATAGAATTTACGGCTAACTCCATATTTAGTTTTAATGTTTCCCTGAATATAGTTATTTGGAAAACGAGTAAAGTATTCTGTTTTCTGTTGCAATAAAATTCCTCCTTTATATGTGATATTTATTTATTCTCTATTTGGAATTAGGCAGAAGATAAATTTACGAGCGTTCAGTAAAGTAGGTCTGAACCCCCACTTGTTTGTTTTAATTTTGAAATTGGTAGGGGTGAAACCTACTTTGCCGAACTGAAAGAAGATATATAACATTATTAATAAGACAGACTATTACGCTTGTATTTCGCTTACGCTTCATACAAGCTCTTTTATTTTTTAATTGATTGTTATTGATTGATTTAGATACATGGTATTTGAGATTGATGGTTTCATTTGGGTACATGTATGATGTGCCTATAAGTTTATTCTCCATCTTGATTATTATTCTGCTCCAAATCAACATACTTCTCTTTGTAAATATCCTCTACAAAGAATACTGGCATCTTATTATGATACCCTTCATATAATTCTTCACTTGTCATTATCTGATAGCATTTTCCAATAGGAGTGTCAACTGTACGTCTGTAATCCTTTGCAATAGATTTATCCTCTTTGAATCTGTCTCCAATTTTGCCACAGATAGTACAATAACTGACTAAGGAAGTTATTAATATACTTGGTTTATTTATTAATCCTATTTTCATATTGTATTGAATCAGACATTCTTCATATTGATGTTTATGCTTGGATTTCTTCTTGGCTTTAGATACATTACTTTCTTTCTGCTTGAGATATTTTTGGTATCTCTGTTTCGCATCTGTTCATTTGTTTTATTCCTTTCTATATTAATATCTATATATTCTCTATTGAATTTTTATTTTTGCGTATTTTTTTTTATAAGTAGTAGTGAGATGAGGGACTTATTGTGTAGTTTTTATGTACCCCCTATGTAGGGGACTAAATTAAAGAGAACGAGGGTGATTTTCGATTTCGAGTTATTAGGTATGCAATTTATCATTGGAATGATTTTGATTGAAATTTGAGTCGATTTTTTGCGATTTAGTCTAAGGATTGGGTATTGGAATTAATTGGGTGAGTGGTTGTGTTATTGGTTATAAGAAAGGAGATATGAGAGTTTCATATTTTTGAATTAGATGTGGTCTGAGAATTTATGTCACGATTATTTTTCGTGAAAATGGGTTGTCGATGAGAATGCTTATATATAAGGAAGATTTTGGATTTGTAAGTGGATTTTTGGCGAGATGGGAGTTTGATTTTTAGGTCGTAAGGTGGCTAAAATGCTTGATTTTAATGGGGTTTGACGATATGAGGTACGATATCAGGTTGGGAGGGTTGAATTTGAGATTTTGCTTGATTTTCTTGGGAATTTGGAAGTTAGATTTTTGACCTGGTGCGTGGATGAATCAGCTATGTGGATTTCAGAAAAGACAAGCAGCGGATCTAGTTTTTAGTACCCCCCAGTTCTATAAAACAATAGCTAATAGATATATATTAGTCATTGTTTTTGACAGAACAAGTGTTCGATATATTCAAGCTGGACTATCTGAGCAGAACATACTCGAACGTGTGTTTGTATTATAATTTTATCGTAATTTTTTAAAATTTATTATTGACAATCATAATATATTGTGATAAGATACAACTATCAACAAAACAACAACATATTTCATTCAGAAAATTCTTTTCAAGAAATCTCAAAAAGTTGTTGACAATCACAACACATTGTGATAACATATAATCAAGTTAAGAGATACAAACAACGAACGGCTAAGGCGCAGCAAACTCCGCAGGTTGTCAATTCTCAAAACTTGCTCGACAAGGAAAAGTCATTAAAACCCCTATACCATGATAGAAAGTGGGTGATAACATGGTTAAAGGTTACATAGTACCCAGTGGGTACATGGGCTATATCTCGGCAACGAATAGTTACCAGCTATTCGCCACCGAACAAGAATATCTTGAATATATAGCCTAAAAAACAACCGTGATAGGTTGAACCCTCAACAAGTACAATTCTATCACGGCTCGTTGAAAAAATCCACAACAATTTTTTAAATCTGTATAACACCGTTTGCTCGGAAGTGGTGTATTGCACACTACGAATTTACAGATAGCACATTGAAAAATAAATATAGGACTATATCTATATTGCTACGGTAGAATTACTAGGCTGATAACCTAGCAAATACACGCAAGAAGTCTCGGTAAAATCTGCGTGATGCCACTATGAGATAGCAAGAAAACGGTGTATACGAGGCACTAGGAAGGTTAGGAGGTCTGAAATAATGCTACCTTTGAGAATCACGCTCAAAATCCGTTCCAAGTCGGATCAAAGCAGAGGATTTCATAAAACATCAATGGGAACTACGCACATACTCCCAATTTAAAGGCGTAGAGAAGAGGAGAATACTATGGCTAAGAATCAAATTAACTTTTCAAAAATGACAGAGATTGCACACAATCAGCTTATCACATTCAAGGAGTCTGCGCTTGCAATCGCTCAGGAAGATTTACGGTTTAAGGCTGAAATGAAGCCACTTAAAGCAAAGCTTGATGCAATCCTTGCTAATCGCGACAATGACATGAAGCAGGGAATATCTGTTGACGAGGTTGTTGTAAAATTCCCACGCACCGAAGTTGACAACGAAATCCGTAAGGCTGAAACTACACATCAGGTTATTCTTGAGCCACTTAATAAGGCTATGAAAGAGGCTTATATTTTCGTCCCGGAAAACATTTTTACAGCATATACGCTCAAAATAAATGACGATAAACGCGGTGAATTTCTCAAGGCTATTACTGAATTTCTTTCTAATCTTGGCATCGAGGGATGTTCTCAGGGACAGATTAGCAAGTTTGCTGAATCAATGTCTGATAAGTTAGGTGCAAAGTATGCCACATCAAAGAAGATTGTTGAGGATGGTACACTTGTAACCGCTATGAAAAAGAATCAGTTCAACAAGCTTTTCATGGCTGTATTCTGCGATATGTACATCAAGTAACTTGCAGAGTGGAGCGGAGCGTAACAACTCCGCTTTAATGCACTACAGGCAAAGTCTGTACTGGTCACAAGTCCAGAATGTGCTAAGATTGGAGGATTATTTATGATGCTTAATTATTATAAAAAATCAGAAATTGAGGCAATAGCCTCAAAACTCACTAGAAATAGTGAGTTGTTTGGAGATGAGGTTGCATCTGTCATCTCCAAACTGTCGGAGCTATCCGCGTCAGCAAATCAGTTTGGTTGCGACATGGAAGGCAGAATTGCTACAATGTGGGGAGAAACTGTACCTGTAGTGGCTATGCCTGATAAATACAGGCATAGTTGGAGCTTTTAAGGAGGTCGACTATGCTTAATATACAAACAACAATTCATTCAGATTCAGAAGGTAATTATAAAGCAAAAGATATAATATCTCAGCTTGTAAATGCAAATTTGGACATTGAAATACCTAATAAACCATTAAGCGAAATTTGCCTTGCAGATTTAAAATGTGAGGGATTGCCATGTGTATATTCACATACAGAAGGTACAGTTTGGAATAATGAATTGTGTACTTATACAGAACGCAAAATAACATTATGTTTTGGATAATTACATAAGGGCAGACTAACAATATGCCTGATGGTGAGAGTAATGGAAACCTTCTCGTGGTTCTCACTGTAAGTACCTTTATATAAAGGGAAACCAATATCCATTACGCAAATTGAAATCGGTTTATTATACATAAAACAGGTAGCAACTGTATATGTATAATAAACTGTCCGAAGGCAGAGGGTGACTTTTATATATGCACGATATATAAAGGCAAATGGTTTGTTTCTGGTGTATCTTAGCAGATACTTTATAACTTTAGCGAGTCAACAGAAATGTGTGGAAGAAGGGATAGAAATGTCTATTGTGTATGCATGGAGCAAATAAAAGGAGGCTTATAGATGAAGCGAAAACTATAGGTCGGGAACAAAACAGAAACGTAATTCAAAATGCATCAAAAGGGATGTGAGAATTGTACCTTGCAAGGGTTTCTGAATAGTACCGACCGTGTAGTACACAAGGCAAACACCTCTACGTGGTGTGTACTAGAAACGGAAATGTGTATTTCCGGCTAAGAATTGCCAAGCTGAAAAATCGGAGGATATAATTATGGAAAAGATGGAAAAGAAAAATTTAAATAATCATACTATGAATGAGGCTATCGCTATTTTAAAAGAAGCCTCAATGAAAAGCGAAAAAAGAAGCAATTTTACAATCAAGTGCGATAATTGCACACTTGATATTGTATGCGGTGGTGAATTTAATATATGCGACGAGGTAATTGAAGTCGCATTATTTACAGTAAACGGAGAAACTTGGCACCCTCTTAATATGGATAATGCAGATGGGAGTGTTTTTACTGAAGATAGACCGATTATCCACAATCTGCCTTTAATTTGTTTTCCTGCTTTTGTAAGACAGTTTAAAAAAATATCCGATGATGATATGCCTACAGTATGGGATGCATGGGATACGATCTCATGTTTTCCAATGTAATAATTTAGTAAAGGCAGGCTGACAATCTGCCTCCATCTTACGGTGAAAGTCCGTAACCGATGAGCAGAAGCGAAACGGAAAAATAGTGCATAGTTAGAGGAGCAGATCAATACAAAAGGTCTGCTCTTTTATAGTGTGTATTAGCACAAACAACTTGTACATCACAAAATATTGTGATAGAATGGAGGTGTATAAAAATGGAGGTGAATTAAAATGATTGTATATTATAAATTAGGCAATATTTTAAAAGAACGTAAAATGCAATGGAAAGACCTGTGTAATGCTGGAATTTCTGTTAATATGCCTACAAGATTTTCTCAAAATAAAAACATTAGTTCTGACACAATAGATAAAGTGTGTGCATTTTTAAATGTACAGCCAGGAGAAATCATGGAGTATGTTGATGAAGATAAGGCAAAAGAAGCAGAAATTTTAGCACAAATGGAAGCACTAAAAAAACAATTAGAAGAAGTACGCTCAAAATAAAAGCCAAATTAAAAAAACATGTAACAAACCCCAAAGCACCCCAATTTCCGGATGCTA